>Ga0080008_145090_pt1 | contig 172049 bp, 189 predicted proteins | sample ConCONMetagenome_FD_69211 | JGI IMG/M metagenome (GOLD analysis project Ga0080008, IMG submission 69211) | Hot spring microbial streamer communities from Conch Spring, Yellowstone National Park, USA - CON_C (SPADES assembly) (version 2) | ecosystem: Environmental > Aquatic > Thermal springs >...
TTTATTTGATATCGGTTATATGGAAATTTGCCATTTGGAATATGTTGTTTCATCAATACCTGAAGAAACTGCAAGAGAGTTTAAAGAAAATCTAGAAAAAATTTTTTCATAATTTATTATCCGTATATTATAAAACTAAATCTATAATAATCTGGAAAATTTAATTTAATTTCTCCATGATATATATTTGTTTTGCTTCCTTTTAAAGATATAAATCTAAAAACTGGTTGTTCCCCATGTTTACTCTCCCTACCTAGAATAGATTGTCCAAAAATAATACTTCTCTTAATTTCTTTAAGTATCTTTTTTTCATTCGATATATTCCTTCTGAAGTATATTGATAATTTTGGATAACTTTTTGAAGAATCCAAATATAAGTTTCTAACCATATTATATGCATCAATACTAAGAATTTCTATATCCCTTAGAATTTCTACCTTCCTTATTAGTTTTTCTATTTCTTTGCCATTTTTCTCTATTGTATATATATCTTTATTGATATAAATACTATAATCATTAGTTGTAGGATCATACTCACTAACATGTACATCCTCATAACATGAGTTACAAACCTTTTGGTGTTCAAATTCATATATTTTATCTGGTTTTACAACAAAACTTCTCGCACTATATCCATCACTTTTATCATATCCTAGATATATAATAATCCAAACATATTTTCCCCAGTGACCTAAAATAGTAGAATACTCATACACTCTCCTAAGTAGTTTATCCAGGTTTTTGAATAGGATTTCATTATTACTCATAAAGGACAATTATTATAAAAATACTTAAAAATATTATTATATAATACCTAAAAATTCATAATTACATAAAAACTCTTTTTTATTATGGCAATATTACTTCGTAGAACATACAGAATTTTAATATTATTTGACAATTCTTTAATAGATTATAATGAAATTAAAAATAATATAAAGTTTTTAGAAGAATGGATAAAAGATCTTAAAAAAGAATTAAATAAACAATATAAAATAGTTTTTGATAGAATGGAATCTTTAAGAGAACTTAGAGGAAAAATAGAAAAATTAAATGGATCAATAAAAATTGGAAATTTAACAATTCCTCTATTTTCTGATAGAATAAATAGAGATATAAGGATTATATTCTCTATATTTAATAATACACATACAATTGTCATTTGGGGAATAGATCATCATGAAAAGGCTTATAGAGAAATAATAAGACATGCTGAAGGTTTTATAAGAAATCATCAAGGAAAAATATTAGAACTTTTAAGAATAAAAATGATCCATAGATAAAAAATTATGGATATAACCAACTACCCCTTAATCTTGGGAATGGCTGTGTATCTCTAATATGATCTAATTTACATATCCATCTTAAGAATCTCTCAATACCCAACCCCATTCCAGAATGTGGAATAGATCCATATTTTCTTAAATCTTCATACCATTCATATGCACTTATTTCTTCATTTCCAACTTTAACCTTTAATTTATCCAATCCCCACTCTTCAATCTTTTTATGCAATATATCATATCTCCATTCCCTTTCAGACCCTCCAATTATTTCTCCATATCCCTCTGGAGCGAGTAAATCAAAGTTCTTTACTGTTCCATCTCCAACTTCATACATATAGAACGCCTTTACTTCTCTTGGATAATATGTAATGAATACTGGTACATCAAATTGTTCTGTTAACAACCTTTCTTCATCAGATCCCAAATCATCTCCATATTTTATATTAACACCAAGATCTTGTAATTTTTTTATTACATCTTTATATGTAATAACCTTCCATGGCTTTTCAACAATTTGCTTTAATTCATTTATATCCCTTCCAGTAATATTTTTTAGTTCTTCAAATTCTGATTTTCTTTCCTCAATTGTTTTTTCAATTGAATATTTTAATGATTCTTCCATAACTTTAATAATATCTTCTAAATGATACCATGCAGCTTCAATTTCGAAGTGCCAATATTCATGTAAATGTCTTTTAGTTCTAGATAATTCTGCCCTAAACGATGGTGTTAATGAATAAACTTTTTCTAATGAAAATATTAATGCTTCTAAATATAATTGTGCAGATTGTGATAAATATGCCTTATCTTCAAAATATTTTACTTCAAATAATTCTGTAGTATTTTCTGCAGCATTTCCAACCAATATTGCTGGTGTTACTTCATACCATCCATCCTTTATAAACCATTCTCTAAGATTTACAATTAAACTATGTTTTATTTTTAATACATTTGTAAACCACCTAGTTCTTATCCATAAATGTCTATACTTTTGTATTGTATCTACATCCTCATCCCCTTTTAATGGAAAAGGTTTTCCATAATCATATACTATTATTTCCTTTACTTCTATTTCATATCCACCAGGTGCCCTTTCATCTTTTCTTAATATTCCACTTACTTCTAAAGAACCTTCAATTTGAAATTTTGTTGCATCTTCCCATGTTTTTTTATCAACATTTTCTTTTTTTACAATTACCTGTACTATTCCCGTAGAATCTCTTATTACAAAGAATATCTTATCCTTCATATCCCTCATTCTATAAACCCATCCCTTTATACTAACCTCCTTACCTAAAAAATCTTCTTTTAAAATATCTTTTATAAACAAAGTTTTCATCATAAATTCACTCATTCCGACCTTCCATCAATATTAGATATTTAAAAATATTTATAAATGATAAATTAATGAAAGCTGTAAAAGTAATTATATATGGGAAAGTTCAGGGTGTTGGGTTTAGGAATTTTGTATTCTTACATGCTAAGAAATTAAATGTTAGAGGATATGTAAAAAATAATCCAGATGGAACTGTGGAGGCTGTTTTTGAAGGGAATGAAAATAATATAAATAAGATGATTGAACTATGTAAAAAGGGACCTGAAAGGGCTAGAGTTGATAAAATTGATATAAAAGAGGTAGAAATTAATAATTATCAAGATTTTAAAATAATAAGGTAAACTTTGGTAAACTTTATATAATACCAAAAATTTTTATATAATTATGAAGAAAGATAAAGAGAAAGATAAAGAAAAGAAAATTAAATCAGAAGAGGGGTTATCTAAGGAAACTATTAAGTATTTGGAGGAAGGTATAAGATCAAAAAGGATAGAAGAACATGTATATGGAGAAGTTGTTAAAATTTTAGAGAAAATTTATACATTAAAAAAGAAAGATGAAAAATACATAAATGAATTTAATGAAGCATATAGAAATATGTTTGAATCTGAGAACAATCTATTTAATTATTTAATCGAATTTGCCAAAAATATTGGTAAACTCGATCATGATGCTTATACAAAATTAAATGTGGAGCTAAATCAATATATGAAGACTTACAATAAAAGTTTAAAAGTTGCCCTATCTACATTTAAGAAAATAATTAAAATAAGAACAATGATAGAAAAAGATATAAGAAAAGCATTAAAATTAATGAAAGAATTAGAGAAAATAAAGGGACCGTAGTCTAGTGGTTATGATGCCGCCCTGACTAGGCGGAGGTCCGGGGTTCGAATCCCCGCGGTCCCACTTTTATAACTTTTACCATTAAAAGATAATTACATGAGTAATCGTTACGTATGCCTCAATGGTCAAAATCAAAATTTACTATATAAAAAATGGAATACGCTATACTAGATTCCGAATTACTATCACTAATATTATATGGATACTCTAAAGGTATTCCAATAATAGAAGCTGCAGTAGAAAAAGAAGATATATTACGCACAATTATGGAATTATACAAACATCCTGTTTCTAAACTTAGTACAAGTAATATTAGATATGTCGATTTTCTTTTTAAAAGAAGAATATTGCTAGAAAACTTGAAAAAGAAATAGATATATACAGAAAATATTATTATGATATAGATCGTAAAAATTTAAATTTAAATTTAGATGAAATTTTGAAAATGTTATGTAACGAATTAATTGTAAATTATAATCTATTTAGATATTGTTTCCACCCAATTTTTCAGGCGATATATGAAAATCGTGATAAACCAGCATTGACACCAAAACTTATTGGAAAATATGGACTCGTCTTGTTAGCTCTATATAATATAAAAAATAAGTGTGATAAATGCAGAAATTGGGCATTACCGGTAAAAGATATTAAAAATTATATACATGACCACATATCCAAGAGCTGTCATAATAAATTTAGATGGGGATTTATGCCAAATACTTATCAATATACGGACTTGTTGTAACTCGAAGAGGTCGCGAGGGGTATAAATATAAATTAACTGAATATGGATATAATATTTCAGAATATATAATAAAAAATTCAGTAATATCGTATAGACATTTAGAAGAAAATATAGGATTCCAATAACATCCTAAACAAAAATTTTTTAACTGAAAAATTTTTAAATATTAATACAAAACACATCATGATATATTTTTATTCTTTACTATATAATAGTAATAACTATGAAGAAAAAATCACCATCTTATCTACCAAATATGGCACTAAAACTTGCTATAGATTCTTATGAAAGTGGAACATCGATTTTATCAAAATTAGGAGAATACAGTCCTGTTAAAAGAACTTTAGAGATATTAGGAGGAAATATAAAAGTAAAACCCCCCAAACATAAAAGCGAAATATATGAACTGGAGCGTGCAGGATTGATAAAATGTTATAATAATTATTGTGCAGTTACATCTAAAGGAAAAGAATTATATGAAAGATTTCAAAATGAAAAAAATACTATTGAAAAGATTTTAGAAGATTATTATAGAATTGGTATTAAGGATGTTGATATGAAAGGTATTACAAGTAGAGCTTTAGATAATTTATTGGGATTTGTTGGGACACATGGTTTTCCTGAACCAACGGGAGATATAGACCCTCTCGTAGAAATGTTATTTATTGATAATGCAAATATTGATAATCCAAAAAGTTTTACTGTAAGAATTTTGGGTACAAAATATGTATTGTTGTTATTGATTTCATATGATTATATTTTATCATGTAAAATAAACGAAAAATGTAAAAACTACTATCCAAGTGGAAAAACTATTACAAGAACATTAGAAGATTATGAAATATATAAATGGAAGAAATTGTCATTAAAATCTTTACTTAATTCTGAATTAATTAAAAAGGTACCATATGGTAATAATAAATATGAATTAACACAACTTGGAACTAATGTTGCCGAACATGCTATATTACAATCATATATAGCATCCAAGATTTAGATAAAATCTATATAATGTTATAATGAAATATTTTTATGGAAAAAAACTTATTAGATGAAAAATATTTAGAAAATTATTTGAATAAGTTAGATGTACCCTTTCAAATTATTAAATATGAAAAACCTGTTATGTCTGCAAAAAATGCTGAAGAACATACTGATGGAATTGTTGCAAAGAGTATTCTATTAATTTGTGATAACAAACCTTTATTATGTTTTTTATTGGGAAAAGATATGATCGATCTAGATAAAATAAAGAAATACTTTAATTGTAATGAAGTAAGATTGGCTAAGGCAAAAGAAGTAAAAGAAATTACAGGATATGACATTGGTTCTGTCCCTCCAGTAGGTTTAAGGCAAAGGATAAGAACAATTGTTGATAAAAAGATAACTGAATTAGATGATGATCAAATAATATATTGTGGAGGTGGATCACATTATCATTTATTAAGAATTTCAAAAAGAGATTTACTTAAAATTATGGAATATGAAGTATATAATATTACGGTTTAATTTTCTTAAAAACAGCCTTTAGTGGTAAAACACCCTTTTCATATTCTATCTCAGCTATTTTTATTGGATTATATCTTATTCTTTCCAAATCCTCTTTAGATAGTTTTACCATCATTGGAGCTCCCATTGCAATCTGTAGTGCTCTCGCACCAATTAATCTAGCCAAAGCAAACTTAGAAATATCTTTCATTGTATTTTCTTTAATAAATAATCTTTAAACTTTTCTGCCTCCAATAATAAATTATTAAATTCTTCCAAAGATATTGAACCTGATTTTCTTGTTTGCAATGCATTTATTTTATCTGATAACCCAATATGTATAATCATGTCTGCAGCTTCTTCTTCATATTTATTTGGATCTACAATAAATTTATCATCAATTTTTGCAAATGAAACCATTATCGGAATATTTTTATTTAATGGTAATTTTTTATTTGTTTTATTTTTTGGATTTATCTTATATTCTCCATTTTCTTTAATTAATTCCGGAAAGTGTGTATTCATTAATGCACATATGGATGCTAAAGTTGATGCGTCAACTATATTCCCATCATTATTTAATACGTATATATCTAATAATACAGACCATACACATTTACCAGGTTCTATTACTAATTCTTTATCATTAATAAATCTAGATTCTCTCAATACTCTATCTACAATTCTTGAATATTCTATAGATTCTCCCGTAGGTCCGAGATCAACATTAATATCAGAAACTGGAGACAAATTTACTGTTGTTACTAGGATGCCTGAATCTTCATTATCTTGAAATGGTTCAGATATTTCTAATTTTACACCAGCTAATACTTTTGTTTTTCCAAGTTCTAAATAACAAGATCCTTCTGCATTCTTTACATAATTTTTTATTATTTTTATATCTCTATATTCTAGCAAACCCCTTTTATCAATTCTATAATTTTCCTTTACAGTTTTTCTAATATAATCTGTGATATTCTCTTCAAAATCAATATCCATTTATAAATGATTTATAAGATAATATTTATAAAAGTGATAACCAATACGCAAAAATTACCAACCCTAATGATATGATTAATATTATAAGATCTTTGATGGCTTCTTTTATATCTTCATCCATAAAATAGAAATATGAAATCTTGAAAAATAAAAAGTTAGGAAAAAGCCTTTACTGTAATCTTGTTGCTGATGGATATCCGCCTACTATTTGTTGTGTATTTACTCCTACTACTCTTGCATTATCAAATACATCCGCACGTACTCCATTTACTAAGTAGTTTGCAAACAATACTGTTGCTTGTGTTGTGTCTTCTCCCGACCATCCAAATATTACCAATGTGTTTGTATATAGTGGTGATGACATTATTAATGCTGTACCTGGTCCGAATGATATACCTAATTGTTGTAATACTGGTTGTAATTGTGAACCATATATGTATCCATTTTGATTATTAGCATGCGCTTGTAATTGTTGACCTAATGCAGAATCCCTTTGTGATACATATTGTATTACTGCTTGCGCTGTTAATGTGTTTACTGCTGGACCTCCTATTAATACTAAGTTTCTCATTGTTGGTGTTACTTGTGAATCTAATATTACTTTTCCAATTAATGCTACTGGAGATGGTACTTGTACTGTTACTGTTTGTGTTATTGTTTGTTGAGTTGGTGTTTGTGTTATTGAAGGTGGTAATGTGGATCCTGTTGGTACCAATCCTACATTAACTGTTAATGGTTCTGATGGTGCATATAATTGTATTGTTGGATTACTTCCTTGTGGTGTTGTTCTTACTAAATACACACCATTTCGATCTAAGTATGCTTCTGCATTACTTCCAATTTGTATCATTGAAATACCTGGTAAATTTAAACTAAATCCGCTGCCAGCACTACTACTATTTAATGATATTGTGATATTAGAAATTCTCGAATTACCATAATCGTTATAGAAAGTTACATTTACGTGGAATGGTGCGGTTGTAACATTTGCTCCTATCCTTATGTATTTATTATATCCTTCATACAATGTTAAACCTGTAGTTGAAGAATATAGTTCGGAACCTGAGAATGATACGTTAGTTCCATTTATAGATGGTGTTAATGTTACTGATCCAACAGTAAATGGTACATTGTGATATATTGTCATGGTTTGTCCAGTAACGTAATTATATAATGTTGCTGAACTGGATACTGAACTTACTGATTGTACTTGGAATATGTATGTTTGTCGTAAGTTTGCATCTACTACAGCAAAGTATCCTCCTTGTTGTACTGATAGAGAAGTCATCGAACCTGCATTATGTACAACTCCTCTATCATTTGTAATTGTTCCTACAAATCCCGGAGATGCTGTAGTTAAGAATTTTAAGTTACCAGATGTATCTACGTATATTGGTATTGATACCATTCTTCCAGTTACAGCATCAACATATTGTAATGTATATTGATTAGATCCACTTGGAGTCAACTGTAATGCTAATGGACCTGTTGGTAATTGAACTTGTCCAACTTGTAATTTATATCCATCAAATACTGGTAATTGATAGGATTGTCCTGCTAATAATGCATAACCTCCATTTGGTTGTGCTTGTGTTAACTTAAATGTAAATGTTAATCCTGACAATGTTTGTGTTGTAGAATTATAATTTGTTGTAACAGTTACCCCGCTAACTGGAGCACCACCTGGTGTTAATACATTACCTCCATTTACTGGGAATCTATATCCACTTTGTGATACAACAATGGTTGCATAACCTGGATTTACATTTCCAGATACTAGCACAGATGCAAATGCGTTTACTACATAAACATTTACTCCGCTAATAACCTGTGATGTACCTACTTGTATTGTATATTGTTGTCCATTAACATTTAATACAGCATACCAATCACCACTTTGATCCCTTACAACATTATCTAATCTAATTGTTAATCCACCAACTGTTGTTGACTGTCCAACATTTAATGTTAATGTATTTGCAGCTTGTACTAGATGTATATAGCCATTATTATACGATAAATAATATGATGTATCCAATACTGTTATTTGTTGTGGATTTGAAGATAAATGTGTTACATTTACTGATGGAGAAAAGTATATTGTTAAGTTTAATAAATTACCATCTTCCGATACTACTCCTACTGATGGCATATAATTTGAACCTGATCCAAAGTCCCTAAACGTTATATTAGCTCCTAATGGTTGTACAAGTGTCTGGTATGTATATGTTTGTCCACCTATTTGGAATGATCCTGATCCTACTTGCAATACCGGATATGTTTTGTTTATATAATCACCTAAGTAAAGCGGTGCTTGTGATGAATAAAATAGATATGCACCAGATGGAACTTGAAGTGTAGTTTGTGAACCTACGTTAACTGTAACTGTTACATTTTGGGTAGATGGTACTGTAAATGTTTCTAAAGCTGCAATTATATTTGAGGCCCCGACAACATCCACCGCATTGGCATTTGCTCCTACTACCACTGTCCATGCTGTTGGTTGTGATTTCATAGATTGAGCCATTTGACCTATTGGTGCTCCTGCTGAATATGCTGCTACTCCTAATACACTTAATGCCCCCAAAGCTGCCAAGGTCTTACCTTTCATCATAAAATATCTATATGTGTTTTTCTCTTTATATTTGTTTTTCATGATTTATTTAATTATGATAGAGTTTAAAAAGTTTTCGGTTTTTGATTAAAATCAACTATAACCAACAAGTAACAACTTTATCATAAATCCACAAAACACTAAAAAATATATTATTACAGTTCTTTAGCCTTTAATAGGGCTACCAAAGTTACTATTGATTCTATAAATATACTAAATAGAATAGTTAATAAAATAATATCAATGACTATTGAAACCCCATTATATTCGGGCGTTATGGGTGATGAAACCATTAAAGTGTATAATATGTATGTTACAAATATGGTGGTCCATAATAGTGCTAAAATTATTAAACATACTAATATATAAGCTAATAATTTCAATGATTTGCTAAAATGTATTGATATTTTATTTACTTTTCCTAAAATAGCCCCATAGAAAGTATATAAAAGTAATATACCAACTATTACTGCTGTTATTAGAATTGCTATTCCAATGGTTGTTAATATTAGATTATCTGGTCCATAATATTGATAACCAGTTAATTCGAGATGTTCATACACAACCTGTATCAGAGCTGGTCTACTATATTGAATAAGCATTATTCCCATTGACATTAGTAAACTTGGTATTAATAGAGATTTAAATGCTGTTTTATAATCTGGATTGATATCTTCTCCTGTAACTTTCGTATAATACCAGGCTATTAAGTTGGGGTAGAAATATGATAATATAATTGCCCCAAATATTGGCAATATCGCAAATACCCCTCCCAACAATAATGCCGATACTCCAAATAATACGCTCTCTGCAAAATTTTTTCTCATGTAGTCAAAAGATTTTTTATATATTTCTATCATAAGTAATAGATCCTAAAAAGATATAAAAAATTAAAATTCTTTAGCCCTTAATAGTAATATTAAATTCATTGCTGGATATACAACAATTATATTTAAAATTAGTACAACAATACCCCCCAATAAAGGAAATATTAATGAAAATATTTTACCAATTATTAATAATACTATACTGGCAATAATCTTAAACAAAAACCAATATGCAAATAATATAAATGATTTCTCAACATTTATCGATAATTTATTTACTTTTCCAAAAATAGATCCATAAATACTATATAATAATAGTAACCAAACTACTCCACTAGCTATTATAGTTATTATACCAATAATTGTACCTACAAAAACATATGTAAAAATAGGAAAGCTCGATAAACCAATTGATATTAATTGTTGAAGACTAATATTACCAATTTCATCAATATCTGCAAAATCTGGTAATAAATTTATTAAAATGCTAATTAATATTGCTAATATTATAATTATACCAAGAGATATTAATAAACTTGGTATTAATAGAGATTTAAATGCTGTTTTATAATCTGGATTAATATCTTCTCCCGTAACCTTTGTATAATACCATTTAGTTAATCTTGGATAAAAATATGAAAACAAGAATGCTCCTATTATCGGTAATAAAAATAATGTCTTCCATAATATATAAAATAATGCCCCATATATTAAACTCTCTGCTATATGATTTTTTACCAAATCAATAGATTTTTTATATGTTTCTAAAATACCCATAAAAAATTTTTCTTAATAAAATTTAAAATATTATCTTTTTGCAAACTTTATACCCCTCTTCTCATATTCAATAATATTTATTAATAACTCGTCCTCGCTTTTATATTCCTTCTTTAATAAGAACCTTGCAGATAAGTAACTTATACCTTTACCAGCATAAATAAATACAAACTTTTTACTATAATTTTTTAACAATTCTGCAGTTATATTCATTTTTTTCTCATCTTCTAAATCTTTTTCACTTTTCGCAACACCAAAATATTGACCCTTACATTTTTTACATTTGAGTTTTTCATCGTAATCTTTTACCTTTATTTTATATCTTGTTCCACAAGCCATACAAACAAATATTAGTTCTGTATTTTCAATTCTTTCCTTTACCAATTTCAATACTTCTCTCCATTTATCAGAGATCAATACATCTGATACATATTCCTCCAATCCCAAAATTGCTAAAGGTGATATATTTTCCCTATCAACAACATTTACTTTTATTTTTTTCTCCTTTATTTTCTTTAATATTATCTTTAAATTTTTCACATCTAACTTTTCAATAAATAATTCATTTAATGTTTCTCTATATACTGGCGTATTAATTAAATGATCCAGAATTCTTCTTAAAGTAGATTTTGAATAATCAGCATCTTTTCTAATTACCCCAAACCTCTTTGCAACATGTGAAAATTTCCATAAAAATAAATCTGTATTAACTATTGCCTTTTCTAATATATCCTCTATATCATCTAAATCAATATTTTCAATTACTTCTTTAATATTTTCTTTTGTAATATATCCTGCTTTTAATATTATTCTATAAGGATCTGTTTTTATCCCAACAACAATTCCATATTTTTCAGATAATATTTGAGAAATTAACCTTGACAATGCATCATTTATTTTACTTCCAAATGGAGAATGAATAATAAACCAATCCCTATATTGTTCAATGTAAATATTATCCTTACTTGGGTAAAAATATAGTTCTTGATTTTTTAGTTCATCAAAGTTTAATAATTCTCTCTTTATTTCTTGAGCTTCTTGTGCAACTTCTAATGGTACAGGTAACAATTCACCTTCCCAAGAAGGTATTGCAGATTCAAAATCTTTTTCCAATCCAACCAAAATCTTATTTTTTTCAATTTTTTCAATTTTCCATGGTAAACCTCTTAATATAAATATTGTACCAGGATTTCCGTGTTTTGCAACAAATTCTTCATGCAATATACCAATCTTTTGACCTGTTGTTATATCATATACATCATATGATTTTTCATCTGGTATCATTGAAATATTATCTAAAAAATAAAATAGTCCTTTTCTTGTTTTAATTAATTTCTTATTTTCTTTATCGTATATCAAAATCTTTATTGAATCTAAAAAATTTATTATTTCTAAAAATTCTTCATATGTTAAATCTTTATATATATAAGATCTTTTTATTGTATTCCATACAAGATTTATATCAACTTCTCCATATTCCAAAGTCATCCCAACAATTTGATTTGCCAATACATCTAAAGCATTATAATGAATCTCTGGTTTTTCAATTTTCATAATTTTTATATTACTATAAATATTTTATACAATATTCTGGACATAAAAATTTATAAAATTTTCTATAAATATTATTATTATTTAGGATGGACGAATACAACCCAAACAAAAAATTTTATAAAACGAGTTTGGATGGGCTTTTAGATGGAACATTGGGGGTTATGAGAGATGAAAAGAGACACCCATACTTTAGCTTACTGCTAGGATCTATAGGAAAATTTAATAGACTATTGGGGGATGCAAAATACTATGATAAACAGCCAATAGTAGAGTTTGAAAGACAACAATTAATAGAAGAAATGATAGTATTGACAATAAAATATTAGATATAGAGCCTGATCCTCTAACATTCATAGCTGGTCTATCAATAATAGGATATGCAAAAAATGGATATAAAGTAACAGTAATGAGATGTCGCGAAAACGACAGAGGTGATGATTGTTGGTATGAAACGATCTCATATACAAAAGGAGAACTGGCTGAAGAGATAGGAAGTATATTAATAGAATATGCTACAAATATGCTAAGAGATAGATATTACAGTAAAAGGGAAATAGAAAATATAAGGAGAAATTTAAACGAGATTGTAAATACAATTGAAAGAAGGAAACCGTATGATATAAATTGGGCATTGGGAATACTATACAAAGTAATAGGACTAATGTATATAGAAAAATTAAAGAAATTGGGAATAGCAAAAGAAGAATCTGGAGAACAATATAAAATAATAATAGATGAAAAGAAATTAATAGAAATGTATAGACCATTAATACAATCAATAGGATTGTCCAATGAAATAATAGAAACATTCAAATATACAATAACTGGAGGATCATCTAATAAAGTTACAGATATGAGAGAGATATATGAAGCAATAGAAAGAGAATTGAAGAAAGATCCAAAATATAAAATGTGTATGGAAACCTTGCCAAAATGTAGGATAAACGTATGGGAAAGATACTGAAAAAGCTGAAAAATCTAATTTTTTATAAATAATTCCATTTTTAATATAAAAATACTAACTCTAATAATTATAATTAATTAAGAAATATTTTTAAAAACGTATAAAAAAATTAAAAAATTTAGCATTAAATATAAAAATTTTTTAAGTAAAGAAATTTTATAGAACTTTCCAACAGTTATAACTTATGGCTCCTAATAGTTTAGATGAAGTTATACTATCTGTTATAGAACCTACAAAAGAAGCCATTATGGAGCTTAACAAGATATTAAATAAACAAAATTCTGAATTTTTAAAAAATGAGATATTAAAAAAATACAGTGGGGAAATTGAATCTAAAATAAGTAGTTTTCAATCGTATAAATTGCATATAGATGATATTTCATTAGAACTTATTTTAGATGATTTATTATGGCACTGCCGTACTAGAATTAATGTAAAATGTTCAAATGAAGAAATAGACAGAAAGTATAAGGATGGTAAACTATTTGGTTATTTGTATTTGGATGAATTAGAAAATCGTTTGGGATTTTTAATGATAGGAAACAGATTCCTTGAATTATATGAACAAGCTTATGATGAACGAGGAAAGGTTAAAGATCTGGAAGCAGAAAAAATGTTTAAAATATATTCTGCACTTCTTCAACAGACTGGCAAATTCCATCCTTTAAGAGAAATTTTATATCACCAAATAGGACAACTCTATATTAGATATTTATATGAAATGGGTATACTAAAAAAGACTCCAGAAGGTTATATAATATTAACAAACCATCCAAAAGTACAAGAAGTAATGAAGAAGTTTTATCGATATTAGAATTTTAAAACTTTTTTTTAATCATAATTTAATGGAGAAGATAAGCACGCGTCTATTGGATTTAGATGGTGTAATAAAACATTATATAAAGGAAACAAGCTATAAATTGAACGATATGAATATTGAAAATGCTATGTATATTGCACTCATTATATTAGGAAAAATATGCAAAAAGAGTGCAAACGTAGAGTGTAAATATGACTTATCAGAAAAACCATCTATATTATATAATTTAAGGAAAAATGAGCTTGAAAGATTAGTTGGTAAAGCATTTCTTGGTATAGTACCTTATTTTCACCCTCGTTCTCGTATTCCTTACGATCATATTCGTTATTTAGAATATAAAGTAAAATTAATAATTGATGACTTTTTTGATGAACTTTCTCATTACAAAAGTTTAGAAAAAAGTAAAATAGAAATAGAAAACGAATTGAGAAAGATATATCAAGCTGTTGGATCTGAAATTTTAGGAAAATTGGAAGAAATGAATATGATAAAAATAATAAAAACAGACAAACACGAAAATTCTCCAGTATATGTAAAAATATTGGATAATACAGATGAATTTAAAAGAAAATATGAAGAATATAGAATAATGGATTATGAATATGAATATAAAATATCCAAAATGGAATATGACTGAAAATATGTATTATTGAATATTTTTTAATCCCAAATATTTATCTAAACTTTCTTTAAATCTTTTCCACCATTCAACATAATCTTCATATCTTTCAAATTTCCAATCTTTAGAATTTAATTCTCTACACATTGTAGATACAAGATCCATTGCTTTTTTACTTTCCCATAAAACAGGTTCAGCATTTGCTTTTATTGAATATTCAACAATTTCCTTGTATAGACTTTTATCCAAATCTCTTCCAATAATTTCTTTATATAATCTATCCAATATAGGTTCATAAACACCTCTGTAAAATCTACATATTCCAAGATCTTCCACCAAAGATTCATTTATCGCCCTTCCATATGAAAATCTTGCAAAATCTTCTGGTCTTGCAAATGAATTTGAATAATCTGTCCAATATTTTCCTAAGATATACATTGGAGCAACTACACCAGGACCCCAGTATAAATTTGGAGTTATATATCCTTCATTTCCAAAAGATGCATATACAACATAATCATTAAATTTATTATCTTTAATTCTTTCCTTATATTTTTCATTTAATATCTTTGAAGACACTCTTATACCTTCTTCTGATATTAATGATAATATTTCATTATTTTTCTTAATTAATCCTTCGATAATTTTTTCTGCAATTTTTGAATTTTTATATGAATCATTTTTTGGATCAAAATTTTCAAAATTAAATATTGGATAATCGTTTAATCCAACTTCTCCAAGTTCTAATAACTTATTTTCAATCAAATCAAATAACCATGAAATTACATACCCAACTTCAATTGCATCCATTCCATACTGATCTACTAAATCCACTAATTTTAATGCTTCTTCAAATATATAATTACCAATGAATGGACCTAAAGAATGGAAAGGTTCATAATCTACTTTTTTACCTTTATATACTTTTTTACATGCTACATTACATAAATCTCCACAAGTAAACCATAATTTACTTTTTATAAATACTTCTTCCTGAAAAGGTTTCCAGAATAGTTCAATAATATTATCATAATGTTTTCTTCTTAATTCTTTCGAATAATATATTGATTTATATCCAAATAAAGGTAAAAATTCTTTATATAACAAGTAATTTTCTCCAAAAGTCCCACCGGATCCTGTTTCTGGATCATATTTATATTTTCTTGTCTTTTCATTAATAACTTCTATATAACTTTTTCCAAATTTTTCTAAAAATATTTTATTTATTAATTGAAAATTATTTACTTTTTCATATCTATATTTATAATTACCGCCAGAAACTATACCTAGAATATTATGTCCTTTAAATAATGAAGACCCTCCTCCACCCCTTCCAGAGAAATCTTCAGATCCCATTCTAAATTCTCCATTAACTATATCAAATGAAAATAAATTTCCATTATATGTATATATAGACCCTTCCCCAACAACAACCGCTCTAGCATTATAATTTGAAAAAAAATCATTATATTTTTCTAATAAATATCTTGAAAATGCATAAACCCTTTTATAATTTTTATATGAATTTACATAATTTATAGACTCAATTTTTACATTATCTGGAGAAATAAAAATTACGGATGGTTCTTTTGAATATCCAATAATTACAATTGCATCAATTCCCGATCCCATAAATTTATACCCAACACCACCAACTGAAGAAAAATGTAATGTTCTTGTTAATGGACTTTTAAATATTGCAACCATTCTATGAACTCCAAACAATTTTCCTCCGACAAATGGACCTAAACCAAATATAAATGGAACTGAAGGATCATAAATATCTTTTTTCCATGATTCATATTCATTATGTATTTTTACTCCTAAGGAAATAACACCTTGAGAATCTATATTAATAATTTTATATTCTAACTTATCTAAATTTATAAATAGTACTTTCATAAATTAAAAACTATTTTATCACTTTTAAAATTTCTGATACTCTTTCTTTAACATATAATCCTTTAGGTTCACCAAAGGCTCTTTTTGTTATTCTACAAAATTCACATATGTCTTTTGATGTTGGCATTCCACAATATTTACATTTATTTAATTTCATTTCTTCTTTTTTTTCATAAAATTTAATATTTCTCGCAATAGCTCTTGCCAAAGATATTTTAAATCCTGGATTTTCTTTTTCCATTTTATCTAAAAATTCTCTAATTTTTGTTTCAATTCTTTTGCTACCAGATTTGAATGGACATTGATCCCCTAAATACAGAATATTTGATAATTTTGCATATAATTTTGTTTCTTCTTCAGATATTTCATACAATGGCCTAATTCTTCCAACTAGAGAATCTATTTTTTCTGTTTTCGGACCTAATTTACTTATTGAATGTAAATCTTGCAAAAAGAAATTTTTAATTATATAAGGTAATAAATCATCCATATGATGTCCTAAAGCAATATAATCTACATTTAATTCATTTGCAATAATACTTAATATATATCTTTTTAATGACCCACATATACTACATGCAGGCCTCATATATTCTACCTTATAATTTGGCAATATCTTTGCACCCAATTTTATTAATGTTTCTGGTAAATATGCTCCAATAATTTCTTTAGAATCCAAAATTATGAATTCTGTATTATATTCTTTACTAAAATTCTTTATAGTATCTAAAGATTTTTTAGAAAAATCATATATTCCTAAATTTATATGTAATCCAATTAATTCAAAACCAATCTCATCTTTTATATTTAATAACATATGATATAATGATGTACTGTCTTTACCTCCAGAAACCCCCACCAATATTTTTTGTCCTTTTTTAATTAATTTATATCTTTTAATTGTTTCCAATACTCTTCTCTGTATATATTCTGTATAATGATCTTTACATAACCATAATTTTGAATACGAAATTTTTATAATTGCATCTTTTTCACAATAAAAGCACTTCATGAGATAAATAAAAAATAAATACTTAAAAAATTATATGAAAACTTCCTTCATGCAATTATCTTATTATTATCTCCCCCAATATTATTGTGGAATGAATATTCGTATTTAAACAATGTAAAGCATGTATTATTAAATACTCCATAATTTCAATTATATAAAATATTGGGTGGGTGTGGCTTCTTAATATTTATGACTGCATATTCTCAATGGCAACTGCATATAAAGTAAATAGATAGGGTGGATAAAATATCCCCAATAATATTTCTAATATCAACAATAATATTGGACCAATAAGTGGTACAAATAAAAAGAAAATAGTATAAAATATAAAAATTACAAGAGCTGGAATAAAACCTATTAAAAGTAAATATATGGATTTTTTAGCATAAATCTTAAGTTTATCTACTTTACCAATTATACTTCCAAATATTGTATAAAGCAACAATATGTACAATATTAAACCTATTATCATTATTATTAAACCTGTAATAATAGAATTTATTAAAAACGCATCATATCCTATCATAAAAAAATAAAGAATTCCAATGATCATTATTATAAAACCAATCATTGTAACCGATAATGGAATCATTATTGATTTAAATGCTACATCGTACTTTGGATCTACCTTTATATTAAGTTTATTATAATACCATACGACCATCTTTGGAAATAATTTAGCATATAAATACCAACCCAAAACTGGTATTAAACCTATGAATGATAGAAAATTCATTACCACGCCTACAATAAATGCCTCTAACAATTTTTGTTTATATATTTTATATGAATCAATAATATAATCTAATACTTTCATTGATACTATTTTATCAAAATATATTTTTAAAGCTAACTAAAAATAACAAATGTTTATAATCTAAAAATTTTAAAAGAGTTATAATAATAATCATTCATGAAAAAAGACTATATTTACATATTTCTTATATCATTTATACCACAATTAATTATCTTATTATCATCCCCTCCAATATTGTTTTGGGATGAATATTCATATTTAAACAATGTAAAGCATGTATTATTAAATACTCCATATTTTGAATATTATAGATTTCCATTATTATGGTGGATGCTAATCCCAATTTCTTATATTACAAATTTCAATATATTTCTTATAAAATTATTTTTAATTTTAGTTTTTTCTCTATCTGTAGTGGTTTTATATAAAATATTAGAAGACTATGATAATAAATACATAAACTATATTTTGATTTTATTTTATTCATTGAATGGTTTATTTTTAATTTGGGCATCAAGGATTTATCCAGACATTTTAGCATCTTCTTTATTAGTATTTTCTATATATTTCTACATAAAATATTTTAAAGACAGCAAAGAAAAGAACTTAATTTCATATTCATTATTTTCAGTTTTATCAGCTCTTTCAAAATATGAATATGGTTTATGGTTAATTTCTTCAATAATCTTTTTAAAGAATATAGATAAACTAAAAACAATAATTTATTCTTTACTATTTCTAACCCCTTACTTTTTATATAACTTAATATTATACAATAATCCAATATTTATATTTATTGAACAGGTAGAAGTTATTTATAAATATACATCTTATCAACCTATCTCATTATTTTTATTTAACTTGTTAATATTTTCTTCTGCATATTTATTTTCCCTATTACAGAATCCAAAAAAAATTGAAAATTATGACAAGTCTATATATTTATATGTAATATTATCAATAATACTTCTTGCATTTTTTGTTAAGTCAAAGGATCCAAGATATATTTTAATGGTATTACCTCCATTTTTAATATTAACTAGGATATTTATCAATAAAATAAAAGGTTTACAATTTACATATTTATTCTTATTTTCAATATTGAATATTGTATCAATGTATTATGGTATAATATTTTTAATAAATTATAACACAAATCTTGGAAACACATATTTAAATTATATATACAGAGCTTCAGATTATTTAAAACAATACAATCCAGAAGTAATACTAACAAATGATAATTGGCCAATGGTTGCATATTATACAAATTCACAAGTTTATATAATGTACAATGCTACTTATTTAATTCCAAAGGTTTACCCGCAATTTATTGTATATTCCCTAAATTGTGGAGTACCTTTCCCATTTAATCCAAATGATTATAATATATCATTGATATATTATTACATAGATCCAAACGGTTGTCAAATATATATTTATAGGGTAAATGATTATTTTATTAAATAACTCTTCAATTCATCTAAACTTGCAAATCCTCTAATAGTGTATGTTTCATTACGTTTATATATAATAATAAATGGCCATGTTGTAATATTGTAATTTAAATTATAATAACTTATAAAATAATTTGGATAACTTGAATCGAATGAATATATGTACAAATTATCTTTATTTTGTACGTATAAATAAGTTAAAATATTCCCTTGCATAGCACATTCATCATGACAATATTGATTATTATAGAAATATAAAATTAATGTAAAATTTGTCACATTACAATCTTCTATATATTTCTTAGTTAGTAAAAAATGCAAATATTGCATATTAAAATATTGAGATTTTAAATATTTTACTTCTCCTTCACTATAGTATATATTTTCCTTTGATTCTAAATATGTCAATTTCTGTCCAACCTGAGCAATTCTTGATTTTAAATATTCTAAAAAAGATAAATAATTATCACTACATTCTAAACTTTGAGAACTTGCCAGATATTGAGCTGAAATTACCAAAGAATTTATTTCATTAATTTTTAATACACTCTGTTGGAATGAATGTTGATATAATAAATAACCTAAAATTATTCCTAAGAAGAAAGATAGTACAGATATTATTACTGATATTGCTATTATGTTCTTAGGCTTATCCATATTTTTTATTTAGCAGTTTATTTATTAAACTATTATTCCATACAATTCCGCCCCATCTTAGATTTCTACCAAATAGTTTATAATATATTGCTACAATTATAAAAATTGCATTAAAGTATATTGAAAAAAATAGATATATAACCGAATAATAAATTATTGATGACCAAGATCTTGATTTGTCATACCTTTTATATATACTAATAAAAAGAAGAAAGTTTACTAATAAAATAATTGAAAATGTTATTAAAATTAATTGAGATGTGGCTAATAATTGAAAAATATATGTATTAATATCAAAAGAAAATGAATATTTGATAAAATAATATATATCGTAATTTATGGAAGACAAGTATTTTAAAAAATCATATAATTGCTTTCCCTGCATATATAATATTATTAAAAATGATAATGGCAATAGAACATATAAAATTATACTAATGCCAAAAACGATTTCTCTCAAATATATATTTTCTATATCTCTATATTTCGTATAATTATCAATAAATCCCAGTATCCACCTTACCCTTTGCTTTAATAATGATTTAAAATTATCTGGAGGAACTGTTTTTATAATAACTTCAGGACAAAACTTTATTTTAAAATTATTTTTTTGGGCTCTCAATGCAATCTCCATATCCTCACTTATATTTTTTTCATCAAATAATCCAATTTTTTCAAATACAGATCTTCTAAATACAGAAAATGGACCTGATGCTATAAATACAGAATTCATTTTATCAATAACCATACGAGAGAAATTATGTATAGCATAATCAACATATTGATACTTTTCAATTAATTTTTTCGTACTAATTATTTGAATTGCCGGAACAACAATATCTGCATTATAATAGTACATATATTTTAGCATTTTTATTAAAGAATCTTTTTCTGGAACAGAATCTGCATCTAATGTAACAATTATTTCCCCACTAGATCTCTTTATCCCATAATTTAATGCTGAAGATTTTCCACCATTTTCCTTTTTATATACCTTTACAAAATCGTACTTTTCTTCATATTCTTTTGCTATTTCATATGTATTATCTTTTGATCCGTCATCTACAACAATTATTTCCAATTTATCTTTTGGATATTCTAAATCTATCAATCTTTCCAATGTATTTTTTATATTTTTACCTTCGTTATATGCTGGTACAATTATTGATACTTTTGGATATTCTTTTATTTCATAGTTAATTTCTTCTTTGTCATAGGATAATAAAAATAATAAAGTATATACCGACATTAACAGTTGTACAAATATTATTATTAGTATTATGTATGGAATTATAGGCATATTATAAAAATGTTCTAAAATATAATAAATATATTTATTTCATGGTGTACGTAAAATGGATAGGGCATGCATGTTTTTTAATTAAGAGTACATATGGAAATATATTAATAGACCCTTTTATTAAACAAAACCCAAAGGCAAAGTACGAAAAATCAGATTTAGAAGATATAGATATTATATTAGTGACACATGCCCATTTTGATCATTTAGGCGATACAATAGAATTAGCTGAAAATAAAGATGTGAAAGTAATTTCTGTCTTTGAAATAGCTAAATATTTAGAAAAATTTGGAATAAGAACAGTGGGATTAAACTTTGGTGGTAAAATAGTTCATAATAATATAGAAATATATTTATTCCCGGCGGTACATACTTCAAGCATAATAGATGATAGAGATAATATATTGTGGTTAGGAAATCCTGGTAGTTTTGTAATAAAGGTTGATGATAGAACAATATATCATGCTGGAGATACTATGGTGTTTGAAGATATGAAATTAATACCAAGAATTGTTGGGGATATTGATTTAGCTTTATTACCAATTGGAGGACATTATACAATGGATATTAATCAGGCTTTAATTGCAATTGAATATTTAAAACCAAAAAATGTAATACCAATGCACTATAATACATTCCATGCTATTGAAGCGAATCCAAAAATTTTAAAAGAAAAAGTCAAAAACACAAATGTAATGATATTGAATCCTGGAGAGGCGGTTGAGATATAGGAAAATATTCAAAAAATTATTTCTTTAGCTCTTTACAAGCAAACCACCAATCCAACATTTCCACTTCTTTCTTCTTTGCTTTTTCTTCTATTTCTTTCATTTTTTCAATTGTACGTGCTGGTGGTATTATTACCTTATTTCCAACTAAACTAGATGATTTCCATTCTAATTTATCTACATACCAATTTGCTGGTAATGCAACCTTTTCTTTACCCGATATTTGTAATGCATATACCAATCTATATATTTCTGTAATATTCCTTCCAACTTCTGGTGGATAATATACAATCGCTCTTATAATTCCTTCTGGATCTACGACAAATACAGCTCTTACAGTATTTGTTCCACCACTTACTGGTAACATACCCAACACAGATGCTAATTTACCTAAATCATCTGCAATTATTGGGAATGGGATTTCTGTTTTTGTTTTTTCTTCTATCCATTCAACCCACTTTATATGGGAATATACTTGATCTATAGATAATCCTATTAATTCTACCCCAATTTCTTTAAACTTTGAATACATTCTTGCAAATTCTACAAATTCTGTTGTACATACTGGTGTAAAATCTGCTGGATGGCTAAATAATACAAGCCATTTTCCCTTATAGTAATCTGGCAATTTTATTTTTCCATGTGTTGTATGTACTTCTACTTCTGGAAACCTACTACCTATTCTTGGAATTCCGTTATTTTTTCCTTCCTCCATAAAAAACATAAATATATTATTATTTTTATAAAAGTTAAAGTTCGTACCTAATTTATCGTAATTGATAATGATCTATCACAATTGTCGGCCATACAGATCTAATACCTTCAATACTTTGTAAATATTTTATATATTCATCGAGCTCTTCTGGTTTAGAATATAAAAAATCTATTAATACATCATGATCTCCTCCGGTTAAATATATATTATTTATATTTTTATTCTTAGATATTTTTTCTAATATGTTAAACATTTTATCTTTATCTATATTCAATCCTATAAATACTCTTTTATATCCTAATAAGTTATAATTTAATTCTACTGTGAATTTTTTTATTATACCAATTTTCATTATCTTTTTGATTCTTTTTCTAACAGAAGCTTCCGATATATTCAATAATCTTGCTATTTTTGTATTTGATATACGCGAATTATTTAATAATATCTTGATTATTTTATTGTCAATATCATCTACGTACGATCTTCGTACCATTAATAATTAATCTATCATATAATTATTAAAGTTTTTATCTATTATAATATATGGACTCTATAGATTTTGAAGCTGAAAGTACAATTGGAAAAATAAAACTTAGCGAAATATTAAAAGATAAAGATTTCGTAGCTTTATATTTTTATCCAAAAGCATTTACTGGTGGATGTACACAAGAGTTAAAGAGGTTCATAGAATTATATGATGAATTTAAAAAATATAATACAGAAATAATCGGGGTAAGTAATGATAAATTGGATACGCAGAAAAAGTTTGCTGAAAAATATGGTGCAAAATTTCCTTTAGTTGCAGATCCTGGATTAAAGATAATAAACCTATTTAATGCAAAAAGTAATAGAGGAAAAGGAGCAAGTAGAATTACTTTTATAATAGATAAAAATTTGAAAATTGTTGAAACATTAAAGTCATTAAAAAATGCTGCAGAACATGCTGATAAAGCATTAGAAAAAATTAAAGAATTACACAACAGAAGCCTTTAAATTTAATTATCTACTTCTTTTTATTTTCGCTTTCTTTTGAAGATTTTCTACCTCTACTACAGCCCATATTTTAATTATAATTTTCGAACAATATAAATTTTTCTTACAATATTTGATGATGATAAAAATATTCGATTATGGACTACATTCTGGATATATAATGTTGGATGGAAAAATTGTTGCTTATTCCTTACATAATGATAAAGATATGCTAGTAAAAAATTTAGTAAGAATTGCTAAATTTCATAATTTAGATGGAAACCTCATTTTTGATGAAAATTTAGACAAATTTTTTCAAGAAAAGATAAATAGAGTATTAAATAATAAAGAAAAATTTAAACTAGATTTAAGTAGATATAGATATAAAGATGTATATGAGAAGATATTAGAAATACCTTTTGGAAAAACAATAACATATAAAGAATTATATAATAGCCTAAATAAGAAATATAATATGTTACAAATATTGAATGCTATAAAAAATAACCCATTTATTATTTTAATTCCATGTCATAGAATTATTAAAGAAGACAATATTTCTGGTTATACACCATTGGGAACTGAATTTAAAAGAAAATTATTGAAATATGAACATACTTTTTAATTGATTATAAATAACATAAAAAATTATACTTTTAATGCCTCAAATCTCTTTTCCACTGCCAGCCAATCTATATTATCAAAGAATATATCCACATATCCTTTTCTATTACTCCCATAATCTAAATAATATGCATGTTCAAATACATCTAGTGCTAATATTAATTTTGAGTTTTGTACCATGTACGTATTCTGTTCATCAGATATGCTAATTACCAATCTATTTAAATCATCAGACCATAATAACCAAGCCCATCCCCTCGCACCCATTGCAATTGCTTTCATTTCCTTAACAAATTTTTCAAATGATCCAAAATCTTTATCTATCTGTGATCCTAATGATGATCCTGGCTTTCCACCTTCCCCTCCTAAGTGGCTAAAATATATTTCATGATTAATCATTCCCCCAAAGGCTCTAGTCCATTCAACTTTTAATTCTCTTATCAATGAATATGTGGGATTTGCTACATTATAATCATCATCTGTTAAATTATTCAACTTTTGTGTTATTTCATTAAATTTTTTTACATATCCTTCATATATTTTCAAATGTTCTTCCACTGTTTTTGCCGAAATACCTTTCATTTTAAACAGTTGTGGTCTTTCTTTCTTAAAATCCACCGGCCTTCTTTCTAAATTTTCCATTTATAAAATATTATAACAATGTTTTATAAAAATTAATAAAGGCAAAAAATATATCTCTATAGGCCTCTAAGTTCTCTAATTGCCAACCTTATATCATCTTCATGTACAGTTTTCCTTCCTGCGTGTTTTGCTAATTCTACTGCTCTAGCAGATATTGCCTCTGCTACTTGCAATACTGCTTCTACCATCGCTAATTTTGCATCCTGTCCTACCCTTGATGCACCGGCCTTTCTTAATATTCTATATAATGGCGCCACTGGAATTGGTGTTGTTCTCTTTGCCATAATAATATTATTGACTAACTAATATAAAAATCTTTTGTTTTAACATTTGTTTAAGTCAATTTAACACAACCATCATATAATGCCCCCTAAATATTAGTCCATCATGTCATAAACTCTATCATAAATATAAAAAGTTGTTTCAAATTGAGTTACTATTCCATTAGACTGTTCTACTAGTATTGAATATTCATGAATATTTCCATTCTTTTTTAGATATTCCATAAATAGTTTTAAGTTTATTTTGTTATTATACTCCTTATATAACCATCTATATGCAAAAGGAAGTGTTTTATATTTGTTATATATTTCTTGAAAGAATTTCTTAATATTTGGATCTCTAATTGGTTTATTAGAAATTATTGAATATATACTAGATGGTTTATCCTCTTTTACAAGTCCAACACCATTTGTAGCAAAAGGTTCAATTGCATATATCCCTTCAGATAATTTTATTTTTGACTTATTATCGTAATTTGGTATTGTAATCCCAGCATGTAAAACATATTGTTCTATTTTATGACCAGATAAATTATATATTGGACTATAATTATATGATTTGATAGTATTTTCTACTACTCTCCCAATTTCTGATATTTCAATATCTTTTCTTATTATTCTCTTAACATTTTCTAATGCTTTTCTAGAAGCTTCAATTAGATCTTTATATTTATTATCATTTATTTCTACAGTAAATGCCGTATCTATACAATATCCATTAACATGTACGCCAAAATCAACCTTTACAACATCACCTTCTTTTAATATTGTATTATCATTTACTGTCGGTGTATAATGTGCTGCTATATTATTTATAGATATATTAACAGGAAATGCTGGGAACCCTCCTAAATCTATTATTTTTTGTTCAATAGTTTCTGCAATATTATATATACTTTCTTCAGGTTTCAATAATCCTTCAGCTTCTCTTTTTACCTTTTTCGCAATTTCAGAAGCCTTTTTTAAATCTTCAAGCATTTTTTATTTTCTTTATAGATGTTTCTTTCTCTAATAAATCTAAGAAATCTTTATTTACATCTTCAACATTTATTGAATAAATTTCAATTATATTATCTTTATATATATCTTTTACTAATTCTTCTATTTTATCAAACAATTCCTCTCTTGTCTTTATTATTAATAATTCCCTATCTTCCTGTTTAATATTATCTTTTTCCAAATACAATGTTTCAACTTTTTTTATATCTATTGATATTGCATATTTTCTTTCCAATATTCTTCTAGAAATATTTATTCCATCTCCATATTTTACGGATAGAAAGACTACAATCATATCAATATTATTGTAGAAATATTAAAAACATTATATTTCAATAACATCTTCAATATATTTATATAATTCTTTCCAATCCAAGTAAACTTTTTTTAATGTTAAATATCTTGGGTCTGCAGGAAACGGTTTTGGTTCTAAATTATGTATAAAAACTTTTTCAATCAAATCTAAAGGAAACAAATTATAACCGACAGAAATTAAAAATGTAATTATCCTTCTTATCATTTCATATAAAAATCTATTTCCTTCAATATAATTTATATAAAAATCTTTGTCTTCAATTACTTCAAATTTTGTTATGTAACATACAGAGTCTTTTACTTTACCTTTCGCAAAATTGTGATAACTTTTCATACCTATAAAATGTTTTGCTGCTTTTATATATTTATTTATATCAAATTCTCTTTCTTCAGATTTTATTATGATTTTTTCATTGTTTATTAAATATTTTGGTGTATATTTTTTCTCAAACAATTTTTTAGGTAATTTATATTCATATAATTTACCTCTAGAAAATTTCCTAATATTAATAAATTCTTTTAATTTATATATATTCAATATCTTTATATCTTTATTTTGAAAATTTGAAAAATCTATATTTTTATCTGAAGATATAACAATATAATTTTCTTCCGCATTTACACCTTTATCAGTTCTTGAAACAATTGATAATTTAAATTCTTTTATGTCAAAATAATTTAATATTTCTCCAGAAATTGTTCTTACATTTTTTTGATATGCAATTCCATGATAATTTTCTCCATTATATTTTATTCTTAATAAATAGCTATACATTTCTTATTAATTTTAGAAATTCTTTTGCATTTTCATACATCATTGAATTATTAAACATTACATAGCTATCTTTTTTATTATACTTTAATACTTTTTCTTTTATTTTATTCAACTCTTCTTTTGAATAATTATAATTGTATATTGATCTATTACCCTCGTGTAATCTATGTAATCTATAGTATTTTACATCAGAATCGTATACCGGTTCTTCAATATTTATATCTACAATATCTATTAAATCGAATTCTTTACATATCTTTTCCCTATTTTCTTTACTCCACCCCCTTAATTCTATTGCTATTCTATATTTTTTACCAATTGAATTAAAGAAATTATACGCATTTTCAATATTTTCCTTTGTATCTTTAAATGAATTTGGCAATTGAATAACAATTATATTTGCTCTTAACATATTTGAAATCTCTTCCTGTTTTTCCCAAAATTCAAATACCTCCTTAGTATTTCTCAAATATCCAACTTTTCCCTTTAATTCTTTATAATTTTCTATTTTTGATCTTTTCCATGTAAAAGAATTTACATCATGTGTAATACCTTGAAATGCCTTAAATGTAAATTCAAAATTTTCAGATGCTTCTTTTCTTATTTTTTTTACCCATTCAATATCTGATATTAAATAAAATATACTATTTATTTCTATTACACTAAATTCTTCATAATATTTTTTCCTTGATATTGGAAATCCACAAGTTCCTACTTTTATCATAAAATATTATTTCAAAAATTATGTATAAAAGAACCCGGGCCCGGGGGGATTCGAACCCCCGATCTTCGGGTTAAGAGCCCGACGCTTTACCGACTAAGCTACGGGCCCAATATAAATTTTATGATAAAAATAAATTATAAATTATTCTATAATATAATCCTTTATTTCCGGTATGAAATTTTTTATAATTTCTTTCTGTTCTTTACTCAAATTTAAATCTCTAACATTTATTAATATCTTCTTATTATTTTCATCAATGTTTACATCAATGTTCTTTTTAGAAATATTATATGTTATACTTAATATTCCTAAAATTTTTTCTTTTAAATCCATAACTTCTCTATTCAATTTTATTACATATAATAAATCTTTACCCGCATATGGATGGTTAAAATCTATAACAACTCTTCCGCTATTTATAGATCTTATAATACCGACCATATTATCTACATTTACAACCAAATTTGGTATTGGGTTTATATTTCTCTTATAAAATTCACTAATTGGTATTATTTTAATTAGACTTAGATCTCTCTCCCCAAAAGGTCTTTTTAACAAAAAGTTATATTCTTTTCCATATTCTGCATTAATTAACTTTTCCTCAATTTCTTTATTTAATATATTGTATCCCAATGGTATTACTGCTGGTTCATTCGTTTTTTCCAACAATCTATTATCTTGATCATATATTGAATATTCAATTTCAACCCACTTTACCATTGATGAAAAAATCTAAATAAAGTTTATATAAATTATTTAAAGTTTTTGATTATCTAAAAAAGATAATTTTATTAATTTTATTTCCAAAAAAATTTAATGGTTAATGATACGCATATTTTTGATAAGGAGCTAGAAGAATACCTAGCACAGGCAACAAAGAGGATAAAAGTTATTGGATGTGGTGGAGGAGGGAGCAACACAATTTCTACATTATATGGCATGGGAATTGAAGGTCCAGAATTAATAGCAGTAAATACTGATGTTAGACACTTATTAATAACAAAAGCACATAAAAAAATATTGGTAGGAAAACAGTTAACAAGGGGTTTGGGTGCAGGAAAGGATCCTAAAGTTGGAGAAGAAGCTGCAAAAGAATCTGAACAAGAATTAAAAAAGGCAATAGAAGGTTCTGATGTTGTATTTATAACCTGTGGTCTTGGTGGCGGAACGGGAGGTGGTGTAGCACCAGTTGTTGCTGAAATTGCAAAAAAGATGGGAACATTGGTAATTGCTATATGTACATGGCCTTTCTCTGTAGAAGGTGCAAATATATGGGATAATGCTTTATATTCTTTAGAAAAATTAGAAAACCATGTTGACCTATTAGTAATTATTCCAAATGACAAATTACAAACCCTATATCCAAATATTCCATTAATGCAAGCATTTAAAGTTGCAGATTCACTATTGGCAAACGCATTAAAGGATCTAACGGAATTATTAACAAAACCTGGATATATAAATGTAGACTTTGCTGACTTTAGATCAATTGTAGCTAATTCTGGATATGGTGTATTCGGAATTGGAGAATCAAATTCAGAAAATAAAGCAACAGAGGCTGTTCAGAGAGCATTAAACAATCCGTTAGTTGACGTTGATGCCACAGGAGCAAAGGCTGCATTAGTAAGAATTGTTGCATCACCAGATGTAACACCTACAGATATAAACAAAATATTAGATACAATAAAATCTGTATTAGATCCAAAAGCAAAAATAATACAAGGTATTACATTTGAAGAAGATAAAAAGAACTATATAAGAGTATCATTAACAATAACAAAGCTAAAATCCTCCCCATCATTTATATTGGGAATAAAATCCGGAGAAAAAGAATTGAAACCTGAAGAACAGAAAAAATTAGAAAGAGATTTAGGAATAGAAGTTATTTAGATTTTTCTATTAATTTTAGACTATTTATAGGTACATTTAGCTGTAAAGGAACTGGAACATCGATTAATTCTATTGTTACTTCTTTTTTCTTTTCATCTATATTTATTATTTTTCCTCTAGTTCCTTTAAATGCTCCAGATAATACTTCTACTATATCATTTATATCATATTTAATTTTTTCTTCTTCGAAATATTTCAACAAATCTTCTATTGAAATTTCTTGAGGCAATATTCTTTTAACATGCTTTATTCCTAACACTGCTCTTTGTAATTCTAGAGAATTAGTTGTTTCAACAAATAAATATCCTTTTACACCTGGTATTTGCATCACAGAATATATAGCATGCTTCCCGTTTTTTCCTTCATTTGCTAAAATATCTGCTACAAGTTCTTCTCTTCCAGACGTTACAACTATGGCATATATTGGCATATCATTATACTATACTGTAAACTTATAAATATAGGCAATGCAATAGCTGCAACTAATGCAAAAAATAATAATGTAACATAAACCATTTTTTTTACTTCATCCCAACTGGGTTTATTAGCCGTTTCATATATCTCCTTCATTTCCCTTATCCTATCAATAATACCCATCTATATAATCTTTAAAATATATTTTTAAAAAACAAATCTATATGGGCAAGGAAGTTATAGAATTATTAGTAGAAGGTGGAAATGCTAAACCAGGACCAAATATAGGACCAAAACTGAGTCAACTAAAATTAAACGTTGGAGAAGTGATAAGTAAGATAAATGAAGCTACAAAGGAATTCAAAGGTTTACAAGTACCAGTAAAAATAATAGTAGATACAGAAACAAAAAAATATGAAATAGAAGTGGGATTACCACCAACATCATCATTATTAAAGAAAGAAGCAAATATAGAAATTGCAAAGAGAACAAAACCGGGTGAAATAGTTGGAAACGTTACAATAGAACAAATAGTAAAAGTAGCAAAAATGAAGATGAAAGATTTAAATACTCATGATTTAAAATCTGCAGTAAAAATGGTTCTAGGAACGGCTTTATCTTTGGGATTAACAGTAAATAATAGAAATCCAAAAGAATTGATAAAAGAAGTAGATCAAGGATTATATGATAACTTACTAAAATGATATGTTTGATATTTTAAGTTTTTTTATTGGTTTAATATCTGGGATAATTATATCAGTTATCATAATCTTTTTAATTATAAGACATTACATAAAGAAATACTTTTCATCTAAAAAATCAATAAAGGATATTATAGAACTATTCGTTAAAAAATAATTTTTAAATATATTCTATATTTCTTTTTTCTATGGATATTCAAACTATACAATCACTTATAGAAAAATCAAAAAAGAGAAGATTTAAACAAACAGTAGAATTAATAATTAACTTAAAGAAGGAATATGGTTTGAACAAGAGTGAAAATAGATTTACAGAATATATTGAACTTCCTAAAGGTAGAGGAAAGAAAATAAAAATTGCTGCAATTGTTGGACCTGAATTAGAAAAGTCAGCAAAAGAAATATTCGATTTTGTATTAGTTAAAGATAAAATAAAGGAAATGGCTGAAAATAAAAGGGGGGCCAAAAAAATGGTTAGAAGATATTATATTTTTGTAGCACAAGCATCAACTATGACAGATGTGGGAAAATATTTGGGTAAATATTTATCCACAAAAAATAAAATGCCAAATCCAAAATATGGAATGATAATTCCAGATAATGCAAGCCAAGATTTGCTAAGATCTGTTTATAACAAATTACAAAAAACAGTTAGAGTAGTCGTTAAGAATCATAAAACTATTGGTATACCAATTGGAACTGAAGATATGAAATATGAAGATATATTAGAAAATGCTAATTATGTACTAGAATATTTTATTAATAGAATTCCTGGAAATAAGAATAGCATAAAGAGTGTTTATATAAAGCTAACAATGAGTGATTCAATAAGAATAATATAAAATGGTATCCCAACAAAAGGTATTATATGTAAATGACTTATATTCTAAATTATCTAATTCTAAGATAATTGGAATAGCAAATGTAATGGACATTCCAGCTAATTCTTTACAAATTATCAGAAAAAAGTTAAAAAAGATGAATATTAATGTAAAAGTTATTAAAAAGAACCTTTTTATCAAAGCTCTAGAAAGAATTAACGATCAAAATATTAAAAAGATGATAGACATAATTGAAGAAGATAAAAGAATTACAATTTTATTAATATTACCAAAAGAAGACATAAATCCATTCTTATTAAACAAGATATTGGAAGAAAATAAAAGTTATAGGGCTGCTAAAGAAGGTGATATATTAGAAGAGGACATAATAATAAAAGCAGGGCCTACCAATTTAACACCAGGTCCTGTATTAACCGAATTAAAGAAATATAATATAAAAACAAAGATTGAAGGTGGAAAAATTGTTGTAATTGAAGATACAATGGTAGCAAAAAAGGGTCAAAAAGTTGATAGTGGATTGGTATCATTATTACAAAAATTTAACATAACTCCAATACCTGTAAAAATAAAATTGTTATTAGTATATGATGGAAAAACTTTATACACATACGATATATTATCAACACCTTTAGAAGAATACATAAAAAAATTGGGATCTGGATTCAAGAAAGCTATTTCATTAGCAGTAGAAATTTCATTCCCAACAAAAGAAAATATGAAAATATTATTAACCAAAGCATACCAGAACTTAGTAAAATTATCATTAAATACAGGAATACCATCAAAAGATACAATAAAAGAACTATTAAGAATTACAAACAGAAGATCTATAATATTAAAGGAAAAATTAAATATTAAAGAATAATTTTTAATATCAATGATCACATAAGTAAAAAATAAAAAACTTTTTACTATGATAATATAAACTTCTCTACCATAATAGTCAAAGATTTAAAAGACCTTCTATTGATAAAATTTATAAATATTTCTTTACTTATTCTTATATATGTTACCACAAAATAGTTACAAATTATCTGATAGATCTACAATAAGAAATCTCGAAAACATATTAAAAATACTTTATGATAAAAAACCTGTATTAATAGGTGGAATGGCCGTAGCCGCATATGCAATTTATTATGGTTTACATTATGATAGAAAAACCAAAGATATAGATTTTGTAATAGACAAAAATGAAAAGATACATACAAAAGAAGTTATATATAGAGAATTACAAAATTTATTAATTAGAGAAGGACAAATATTTGGATGTGACGGTATTGAGATTATATATGAAGATGGTCCCAAAGTGAGTATATTATTTAAAGATGGAAAAATACCATATAACGAAATAAAATTAAAGTTGGGTAAAAAGGAAATAAAATTATATGTAGCCAAAATGGAATATCTATTTATAGACAAGATATTTACTTATTTAAATAGAAAAGAAAGAAAAGACTTAGAAGATATAAAAGTACTATATAATTTAATGAAAAAATATAGTTATGATAAAGAATTACTCTATAAAATATTTAATGAATATTCAAAAAAATATAAGAAATATTCTTCTAAAGCTAAATATATTATAGAAAAACTATTATAAAAATATTTTTATCAGCGTAGCCGTATTCATCATTTTTCAGTTTCAAGCCAACCACATCATTATTCTTCCCTACCTGGAGGAACTGGTTCATATATCCCCAGTGCATGGCAGGTAGGGATAAAATTATAATATTTTTATGGTTTAAAATTTTTATATCGCAAAGTTTTTGAAATATAAATGAATGAAATTATTGAAGAATATAAAGTATGGTTAGAAATACAAGGAAAATCTAAAAACACAATAAAAACATATTCTGGTACAATAAAGAAATTTTTAGAATTTCTAATAAATAATGGAATAATTATCACAGATACAAGATCTATTAATGATTCGTTAGACAAGAATCTAATTTTGAGATTTCTAGCTGAATTGAAAGTTAAGAAAAAAATAGATTTAAATTCATTAAGATTATACGTTAGAGCTATATCATCATTTTTAAAATTCTTGGATAATGAAGGTTTAGCAAAGCAAATAAAAGCCCCAAAGGTAGATAAAAGATTGCCAAAATTTATCACATATGATGAATTAAATAAGTTATTAGAAAATACTAATAATTATAGGGACAAACTAATTATTAAGTTCCTATTTTATACTGGAGTAAGAGTTTCTGAATTAATAAAAATAAAAAAGAGTGATATAATTTTTGAAGAAGGTTTTATAAAAGTATATGGAAAAGGTGGAAAAGAAAGAATAATACCAATACCAAAAGAATTATTAAATGAATTGAAGAATTACATAAACAAAATAAATACAGAAAATATATTTCCATTATCATCAAGACAAGTTGAAAGAATTATAAAGAATGTTGCAAAAAAAGCAGGCATAAATAAAAAAGTAACCCCACACGTATTAAGACATTCTCTTGCAACAACATTATTATCAAAAGGTGTTGATATAAGATATATACAAGAAATACTTGGACATAGTTCATTAAATATTACACAAATATATACACATGTTGTCCCAAGTCAATTAAAAGAAATATATCAAAAAGTATTTGAATAGATTGAAAGAAATAGCTAATAAAATTATAAAATAAAAACAGCAGCAGATATTACTGTTGTATAATCTCTTACAATAGCTTTTTTAAATATTTCAAATTCCTTATCTATTTCTATATCATGTATAGACTTTAACATATTTCTTGCCATATTTTTTGCATATTCTTTTTCCTTTCTTATATAGTATCCATGATATTCTGTAAAATATCTATTGTATTTTTATCTTTAGGTAATATTATTCCAACTGACGAAAATATTTCTCTATCTTTTTCATTTTACGTAAATCTCGATAGAACACAAAATACAACCAGATTAGACTTCTCTATTTTTATATCTCTTAATGCATATTCAAAACTTAGCAGCAGGTCATCTGCTACACCCACACCAAAAGTAAAGAAAACTCTTTTGGTACCAGACTCTACAGGTTCATAAGATGGAAAATATCTTTATGGTTTATAAATTATCTAGAAGATGATGCTAACCTTTCTAACTCTAATTTCTTTTGTATCGCAAAAGATTCAACAGAATTCTTATACGCATTTATTATTTCTCTTGCCAATGCACTTTCCATATCTTTTTTATTTCTAGAACTATGATATGCCCCCCAAACAATATGTCTTATTGCTAAATCAATTCTTCTTAAAGGTGAAATATCTACCGCTTTTGGATATCTTGCACCACCCATTTCTATATTTGTTATTTCTTCTCTCGGAGCGGCATTTTCTATTGCCTTTGTTAATACTTTTATTGGGTTTTGTTTTGTTTCCTTTTCAATTATTTCAAATGCTTTTATTAATATTTTTAATACTTTATAATATTCTCCAGAAGCATAATATGATGTAAACTTGTGTTTTCCTCCATAATGACCTGGTGTCATTAATCTACCAATTAATCTTTCTATAATTGGTATATTTCTCCTTCCAAATCTTCTATTTTGATATCTACCATTCGTCTTTGGAACAACATATGGCTTTAAATTCATAAATGCTCTTAATGTTTCATCTTCCACATCTATTTCATATTTCCACCTTCCGAGAAATTTCAAATCATTAATATTATTTACCATTAAAAATAATATTAAAGAATATATTAAAAAATTATTCTGATTCCCTTATTGCCTTAATTAATACTGGTATTAGTGTCAGTACGAATAATATTACAAAGCCCCATGCGAATATACCTCCTATACTTGCTGGAATATCCGAATATCCAACTGTTAATACTGATAAAGATGATATAACAAATATTGAGTATATAAATACTTGGATAAATGGTTTTACATTTTTATAATATTCATTTTCACTTACATGTTCTGTTATATACTTCATCACAATTAATCCAATTGATAATATTACGAACACGCCTATTATATTATAAAATAAGGTATATCGAAATCCTAATAATTCTAGAGAAGAATATGTTATTATCCATACAAATCCTAAGAATAATAATAATTTCAATAATTCTGCTACATGTTCATTATATCCCTCAATTAGTATGTATAAGTATGATGTAAAGAATATTGAAAATATTACACCAGCTGTTATTATTAATACGGCTATTGATATCAATATTAATGTTGATGAAACCATTATCGTCAATCTTAACATGTCGGCTATATAATAATACTGTGTTGATGTTAATAAGTATGGAACCAATGCCAATATACTATTAAATACCACTATTCCTACTATGATTCCCACTAGATATGATAATAGTGTTGCTACATTTATCTCCGGCATTTTATTAAATGTCGACTTTAATTTTTCATATACATCTTCTATTTTCACATACTTTGCAAATAGCCATTTTAATGCTTTATATGCTATCCACCCGATAAAGTAACCTATTACACTACCAAGTACTAGAAATCCAATAAAATAACCCAAAGACATCAATAAGTTGTATGTCATTTATTTCTTATATAGTAAAATTATATAAATATTGTTTTTCGTTATTAAAAAATAGCAACTTAGATTATATTCAAAATAGAAAAGCTATCTTCTAGCTTTTTCTATCTTACCCTTCCTTAATAGTTCTAAGGGTTGTCCATTTACCAACACTACTTTATATCTTACTCCAGGTATTGAACCTATGGTTCTTCCTTTTGGTCCACCTATTCCAACTATTAATACCTCGTCATGTTCATCAATATATTTTATTGCTCTATCACCTGGTGCAAAAGCTGTAACAATTTTTCCATTTTTCTTCAATTGCACTTTTACACATTTTATCATTCCAGAATATGGCTGTCTTTTTTCAATCTGTACTTTTTCTAATACAATTCCTGATGCCATTGAACTTCCCTCCAAAGGATCATATTTCTCCTTTAATTTCAATATTCTTCTCTTCCATTCCTTTTTGCTCCATCTAAATTTTTTTCTATTTTCAATTAATTTCTTAGCAGCAAATAATCCGTTAGCCATTCTTTAATATAGATATAACAGAAATTTTAAATGGCTTTTTTAATAATAAACCTACTTCTTCATTTGAATGATTCAATAGTTCTACTTCAAAATTTTCCAACTTTTGATAATATTCTATATCTTTTTTTATATCTTCTGGGACATTTTTTGCTAAAAATACTTTCTCTACTTTCCCTCTTTTGATCATTTTCAAAGTTCTATTATATCCAATAATTATTTTTTTCTCATCAACAATTTTCTTTCTTAAATCATCAAATGCTACCATAAAATTTATCTATATAAAAAATATTTTTATTCCTTATCTTCCCTCTTCTTTCCTACGAAGTATATGTCATATAAACCAGTGCCCAAATATATTGGTTGATTCATTATGACATTATCTATTCCACTCAATACTTTATCAGACTGTCCTATTATCGAAGATTTAACAAATATAGAAACTGGTGTTTCGAATGCTGCTTTTGATAATGTAGATTCTTTTTCTGCATGTAATCCATATCTATTTATACCTAAATATATACCATACCATGTCAACATATCTGCTACCAACATAAAATGTCTTACATTTACACTAAGACCTTGTTGCTCATATAATCCAACCAATTCTTGTAATATAGCAGCCCTAGTAGCTTCTATCCCAAAAACTCTCTCTATTTCTCTTAAATCGTTCGTATATACTTTTGTATAATCTACTTCCGGTATTTTCATAACTTCCAATAAATTAGATCCAACAGTATATATTACATATTCATTATCCTCTTTATGTATAGTTACATCCTTAATTCCCTTAATTCCTTTTATTAGTATTTTCTTTATCATTTCTTTAAACAAGTATAATTCCCTAGCAGATAATTTTGGAGCAGTTATGTATATATTTTGTTTGTCATTTTCAACCTTGTATTTCTTTATTTTCTTTTTTAATATTTTAAATACTTCATCAAATGTTAATTCTTCTTTTTTCAATTTTTCTTTATCCAAACTAATTATTATTTTATTTTCAAATACGTCTAACGTTATTGACAATAATATATCTTCTAATAATAGTTCTCTTATCCTTTTTGCAACACTTTGAGCCACATTCAAATCATTTTTATATTCATCCAATAACCTTATTATCATATATTTTCTTTTCATCTTCTTTTTTGCATCGGTTATTTCTGTAATTCTAGGTAAACCCAAAGAAACCTGCTGAGCAGAGATGCCTACAAAGTGGAATGATCTCAATATCATTTGCGTAGTTGGTTCCGCAATTGATTGTGCAGCAACTATTCCAACAGGTTCTCCCGAATCTATTATAAATTTATATGAAAAATCTTCTATAACTTTCCTTAACTTTTCATCTTCTGTTTTTTCTAGATCCTTTTTTATTTTTTCTGGAAGTTCCATCTTTATTATCTTCTACATAAGATTTTAAAATTTGGGCCAGTAAATTTACATCTAATTTTCCATTTATTGACTTATGTACTGCAACACCATCCCCGCCATATACAAATTGTACAATCCTGTTATAAGCATCCCTAACAGTTAAATCGTCATTTACATGAAGATCGTATAAACTTAATACCAATCTTCTATAGAAATATCCAGATTGGGCAGTCCTTATTGCTGTATCCATTAAAGCATCTCTACCAGGTAATGCATGGAAAAACATTTCCCATGGTTTTAGGCCATCTCTATAAGAACTTATTACCCAACCATGATATTTTGGATGATATACATTTCTCTCAAATATTGATAGATTCCTCCTCTCGTAACCAAAATCTATAAACCCTCCTCTAAATGCTTGGAATCCCAAAGATCCCACCATCCTAACAGCATTCTGCCAATCACCCCTTGCGCCAGTTATAGACATAATATATGTACCTGTATCTTTTTTCATATATTTTCTAAGAACACCTTGTATTTTTGTTACACTTTCAGATACTGCCTGCATGGATTTTAATTCATATGTTTCTTTTAAACTTCTGCCAGCAATTCTTTCGAGAGTTTCTTCAATATATTGTTTATATGAATCATCTACCACCTTTTGTGTATCTTCTATTATCTTTCTTATTTCTTCTTTTGCTTCTTCAGGCAAATCAAAATCTGAAATAGACATAGTAATTCCCAAATTGTATTGATAATATATTCCTAACAAACTATACTTTTGCAATAAATCTGTCACGTATTCCTTTCCATATATTTTATATAATACAACAAATAATCTTCCCTTTTCTGCTTTTATTAAACTTGAGTCTAGATATCCTCCAACTATCATTCCATTTTCTATTTTTATTTTATCATTTTCAAAATTAAAGTTATTTGGTAAAAATACTGAAGCAACTTCTTTTCCAGTTAAATAACCCCTTCCCTCCTCCCTTGCTTTTTTGATAATATTAGATAACTTTTCCAAATCTTTGTCATTAGCATTAGACATATATATTAACTGTGTAGCTTGATTAATTGGTATTTTTACATCATCTTGTGTTATCAAATATAGTCCTGTTATCATTTCTTGAATCATGCCAACAATAAAATCTCCATACCTTGGGGTAATATAATTATTTGATATTTCTGTTAAAAGTTCTGCTTCTGCTCTTGCTTCCTCACTTCTTGGTAAAAATACGTTCATTTCATCTCCATCAAAATCTGCATTATAGGGTTTACATATTATTGGATTTATCCTAAAAGTATTTCCTGGAAGTACCTTAATATAATGACTCATCATTGACAATCTATGTAAAGAAGGATATCTTAATAATAATATAATATCTCCATCCATTAGATGTCTTTCAACAATCCAACCTGGTGCTATCATTGAAGCAAGTGTTTCTTTGTTTTCTTCAGTAATTACTCTTTTTCTTCCATCTGGCGATATTACATAATTTGCACCTGGATATCTTTCAGGTCCATTCAAGATATATTCTTTCATCTTTTCAATATTCCATTCAGTAACCCTTTCTGGAACTGTTAATGTTTTTGCAACATATAATGGTATTCCAACCTCATTTGGTCTTATCTTTGTATCTGGAGTAATAACTGCTCTTGAACTATAATTTATTCTTTTTCCAAGTAAATATCTTCTAATTATACCTTCTTTTCCAGAAATTCTCTCAACCAGTGATTTTAAAGGTTTTCCAGATCTATGTTGAGCCTTTGGAATGTTTGGTAGAGTATTATTAAAGTATGTAAATATATGGTACTGTAATAAATTATATATATCATCTACAATTACTTGTGGGGCTCCTGTCGTTATATCTTCCTTTAATCTTTGATTTGTTCTTACAATATCAACTAATTTATGGGTTAAATCATCTTCTGCTCTCTCACCGGTTTCCAAAACTATTGAAGGTCTCATTGTTACTGGGGGTACAGGTAAAACAGTTAATATCATCCATTCTGGTCTAGAAGATGATGAATCAAATCCAATCAATGGTAAATCTTCATTTGGTATTTTTTCAAATATTGCCCTAATTTCAACTGGATACATTCTTCTTTCATTTTCCCTATCCTTAACATAAAAATAAAATGGTTTCTTAAATTCAACTTTTGGATTTTCATATCCACATATGGGACATTTTGTTCTTTTTTTAGCTTTTGAATATGTAAACTTAATTACAAATTTAAATAATCTATTCCATCTTCTTGAATTTCTATATCTTTCTATTTTATTTAATGAAAATTCCCTTTCTTCTTTAATTAATTTTACATGACTACAATTATGGCAAACAGCATTTAATAATTCTCTAACAATTGGTAAAAATTCTGGATGCAATACTGGTCTTGCCAATTCAATATGACCAAAATGACCTAAACATTTTCCTGCAGTTTTTCCACATGTTTCACATACATAACTTGGATCTACTACTCCCAATCTTAAATCCATCAACCCACCTCTTATCGGAGTTCCATCCTCATCATATAATTCTGATACAATTATTTTTGCTGCAGACATCTTTCTTATAGCATCTGGGCTTAATAAAAAATATTGAATTTCAGAAATTTTTTTGAAGAATATATCTTTCATCATCAAAATTTATAATCTAACTTAAGCTTAGGCCAAATTCCAAGAGAGATCAATTCATTTAATAATAAATGAAATGCATAAGAAACTTTAACTTTTGATATTTTTTCAGTTTCACCACAAATAGGACAATAAACTCTGTTTCTTATATTATCTTCAACAGCAAGAGAACCACATTTTTCACAAACATAAATAGTTGTATCATCAGAAGAATACATTTCTCTTAATAATATGGAAGCACCATGAGCAGCAAGAACTTCATGTTCCATTTCACTAAATTTCAAACCACCTTTCTTTGATTTACCCTCTGTTGGTTGTCTCGTTAACAATGTAACAGGACCTGTTGCTCTTGCTTGCAATTTATTCTTTGCCATATATTTTAATCTTAAATAATAAATACTTCCAATAAATATTTTAACTTTAAATTCATCTCCAGTTAAAGGATTATATAGTGTTTCTGTTCCATCTTCTCTAAATCCTAAAGATAATAATTCTTTCCTTAATTCTTCTTCACTTTCTCCATACCACGGGGTTCCATCAACATATCTTCCACTCAAGCCCCCAACTTTTCCAGCAAGTAATTCTAATAATAAACCAACAGTTTCTCTTGAAGGAATTCCAGCAGGAGAAAATATTATATCTGGAACTAAACCAGAAGAAGACCATGGCATATCTGATGGATCAACAATCATTCCCAAAACACCTTTCTGTCCATGTCTTACAGAAAATTTATCCCCAAGTTCCGGAATCCGCAAATCTCTTAATTTTATCCTAACTAACAGATTTCCATCATCAGATTCTGTTATTACAACCCCATCTACCCATCCTTCTTCCCCACTGCCAGTAGTTAATGAAGAATCTTTTTTTCTTAAACCTGTTGCAATAGATTCAGAAGTTAAACCAATAAATCTCGGAGGTGATACTCTTCCAACAATGACTTCTTCAGATCTTACAAAAGATTCAACAGCAACAATTCCATCTTCTTCTAAATTTTTATATTTATCCTTTCCCCTATATAATTCTACAGATGGGTCTGGAATTGTAATTTCATCTTGTAATCCTCCAGAATATCTTAATCTTTCTATTTCATAAGATCTAAAATATACAGATCTAAATAAACCCCTATCTATTGAACCTTTGTTCATGATAATCGCATCTTCAATATTATATCCTTCCTGTGTCATTACAGCAACAATTACATTTTGTCCTATCGCATAATCATCCTTGAATATATTAAAAGAAAATGTTTTGGTAATCGGGTGCTGTGGATAATATAATATTGAAATATCAGTATCAAACCTATTGTGGAAGTTTAAAGAATATATAGCATGAGCCTGCCTCTGTGGTCTAACACCTCTATTTAATCTTGCAGATTGATTTCTATTTGAAAATGGAACTAAAGACGTAGCTATACTAAATATTACTAAAGATGATAATTCCAAATGAGTTGTATTTTCTTTTATGTCTTCTGGATATAATGCAACATTTAAATTTTCTTCCTCAGCAGGATCAACCCATTCAATTATACCTTCCTTTTCTAAATCAGACCACTTTATTTCTCCTCTCTTTAATTTTTCAATATGTTCTTTTGTTAATAGTGGTTTACCATCTTTTACAACAATTAAAGGTCTTAAAATCCTTCCTTTTCTTGTTAGTATTTCTATAACATTTCTTGTTTCATCAAAATGTATATTTACAAAGTATGGAATACTACCCTTTCTTCTTTTTTCCTTAAATTCCTCAATAAACTTATTAGCGTCATCAACATATCCAACAAAAATACCATCTATATAAACTTCATATGCCATTTTATTTTTTTATATCTGAAATATTTTTAACTATTGATCTTAATCCAATATCCCCCAATTTCTTAATTAATTCGCGCTTATCAACCTCCTCAAAACTTATCTTCGCCAGAATTGTTTTATTTTTTCTCAATCCAGTTTCATGACCTTCGGGTGTTTCTATTAAATCTAACCTACCCCAGTGTGTACCATGAGCCATTCTTGCTTCCAACAACTCAGCTTCACCAGATATTGAAGAAACAACCCTTGTTAAATGAGATAAAACAGAAATTTTATTTGTTCTATCTAGAGCTTGAGAAATTCCAGTCCTATTTCTTGTCCATTTTCCAATAGCCATTACATTTTCAAATCTCTCAGTAAATATTTTTGATCTAAATATAGATGTATATGTGGGTATTTTTCCTCTTTTTACTAATCTTTCATATTGATACATTGCATCTGTCATCAACGTTCTTAAAGTAACTAAGAAAAATTCTCTTAATAATTCTCCAGGTGTTCTAACTATTTTGTTTGCAAAGTGATCCTTTATATCTTCACCAATCTTTCCATGAGCTAATAATAATATCTTTCTTGCCATCTTCAATAAATTGTATGCCTTTAATAATCTATCATTTGGTGATGTACCAATATTTGGTAATAGTAAATTATCTAATATTGACAATAATTTTTCTCTTTTAACTTCTGGAGATCCTGTTAATTTCAATTTATCGGCTAAATAAGTTATTGCATCTTCAGAAGTTCTAATATTTTGAAATTCTAATAAGTTAATATATACTTCTTCAAACTCTTCTCCTTCTGAAATCAATTGGTTTATTTCAACATCCTTTTCTAAGCCTAAAGCCCTTACCAGTGGTATTAGAGGAACTCTTTTATATTTCTCAAATGATAAGTATAATAAACCATCTTTTGTCATCTCCATTCTATGAGCCTTTAATTGAGTTAAAGATTCGGATAACAAATATCCACTATATTTTATAGAACCGGACTCTTTTTGAACATAAAATTTATTTGTACCAAGTTCTTCAGATAGTACAATTAATTTTTCATTCCCATTAATAATAAAATACCCGCCCCTATCTGTCGGATCTTCTCCAATTTTTATTAATTCTTCTTCAGATAATCCATAAGTATTACAATATTTTGATCTAATCATTATTGGCAATCTTCCAATAGATACTTGGTATTTACTCTTAAAAGTCTCATTTTCATATACAGAAAATTCCATAAATACTGTTCCAGCGTATGTAAGTCTTCTAATTCTAGCCTCTATTGGATATATTAATCTAGAAACTCCCTCCTTTTCCATAAAATCTGCCTTCCCCAACCATAATTTTTCTATTTTAAATTGCAAATCCCTTAATCCAGGAGCTAATAATCTTGGGGAAAATTTCCCCAAATCTCTTCCAATCTTTGTCATTTCTACATCAACAAAATATTCAAATGACCTAAGTTGTACTCCTAAGAGCTCATTTTCCTCCAAGTATTTATAAAATAAGATATAATTATCTGTATTATTAGCCACTTTTTATGTATATGTATGATATTCTTATAAGCTTAATCCTCAACAACAACTCTATAGTATATTTCTTCCCCAATCCATGGGTTGTTTCTTATAATCTTAACTACATCCCCTGGCTTAACATTTAAGTTTTTTAATGCAGGATCTGAGATTTTAATCTTTGGTAAATCTGATAGAGATGCTTTATATTTTTCTAATAATTCTTTTTTCTCTTCTTCAGATAATATTACGTGTTTTGGTACTAAATAGTGTTTTGTTATATCAATTTCCGATAGTTCTCTTAAACTCTTTTTAGGTTCATTAACCTTAGAAACTTTTTTAGATTTAGACTTTTTGACGGATTTGGCCATTTAATTAATTTTTATAAAAAACTTATAACTTTACCCTCTAGATATTAAGAATGGGTGGAATAGCTATATTTGCAAAAACTAATTCACATGATTATAGGATAATAAAGTTAAAAGAAGAAATAAAAAACTATAATAATATTAATATTATTGATATAGAGAAAGACAATATATTTCCATATAATGAAAAAATATTAAACTATGACGTATATTACTTTTTCCTTGGATCAAATTTTTTATCTGATATATACTTTCTAGCAAGATATCTTAAACAAAATGGAAAAGAAGTAATAAATACCATACACATTAAAGAACCTGTAATATCAAAAACTCTATTTTACAGTATTCTTAATAAATATGTAGAAATTCCAGAATTTATGAAAATATATTCAATAGATAACATAGAATATGTAATAAATAAAATAGGATTTCCAATAATAATAAAGCACCAGTTTGTTCATAGAGGGGAATTCGTACATAAGATAGATAATGAAAAAGAACTATATAACTTTTTAGAAAAATATTTATTAGAGAAGAAAATAAAAATAAAACATTTAATATTTCAAAAATACATACCTTATGAGAAAGATATAAGAATAATTTTTGTGGGAAAGCCAATTGGTGCAATGGAGAGAATCAATAGAAATAGTTTTAAGGCAAATATTAGTCAGGGTGGATATGGGAGACAATACGAATTAGATGAAGAGATAGTAGATATTGGATATAGGATTATGGATAAATGTGACTTACAAATATTTGCATTTGATCTATTATTAAAAGATGGTCAATATTATTTAATAGACTTGCATCATATATTTCAATATGAGGGATTTGATAAATATTTAAATAGAAATGTTACAAGAGAAATATTGAATTACTTAAATGAAATTAGTAATAAAAGCTAAAGGGCATAAATTAATAAAAGCGACACATAAAAGCACCTTAGAAATTACTAAAGACAATTATCTAACAGAAAGAGGAGATTGCATAATCGGTATAAATGCGAACTACTCTGTAAAAGATTTACCAGAGGATCTTAAAGATCATATATTAAATGAAGGAAAAATAAAGATTGTAATTAAGATTGATGATTTAATAGACAGTATAATTGCTTATGGTTCGAGAAATTTATTATTAACAAATGATAGAAGTATTGTTATAAGAAAAAGTAATTATATTGATGATAGAACCTTAGCAATAAACTCAAATAAAAGTGCTACTGATATTGATAAGAAACTAATTGAAAAATTAAGGTGTGAAAAAGATATGGAATTCATTATATATTACTGAAAAACATTTATAAAGAATAAAATATTTATCCATAATTATGAAAAGAAGGGGTATAGACATGGCTGTACAGTTGATATTCGTAATAATAATAATGTTGGTAGTAGCAGTTATTGTAATTAGGCTATTTCAGCAACAATCATCAAATATTAGCCAAATATCAAATACACAAATACAACAGGCAGTTGCTAATTGTTTAAACTATTGTCAAGATCCAGTAACATTCTGTACAAGATATGAAAACATTGGAAATGGAATTGTACAAGTAAGTCCTGGGTATTATGTTTGTTCAAATGCAGTTCCATGTAGTGTAGTATTACAATTATATGGAGGTCCCTCTAGTCAATGTCACTATCAAGGATATCCAATAACACCGTTGGCATGTATGTATTTAACATGTCAACATTACATTGATAGATTATATTATACTCCGGTACAAGCAACAAGTTATGTATTTGGAAATTATTCTTCTACTACATCATTTAATGTAGAAACTGGACAAGCGACGATTTACATTTCTTCTCCATCCCAAATATTATACCCAGGTCCAGCACAATGTTCTGCACAATTACCAACATGGATTACAAACCAAGTATTCATTGCACTGTTAAAAGTTCTTAATTACTATAATAGTGCACATGGATGTAATTTAAACTTAGTAGTCAGTAATGGAATATTAGTAGTAACGGGAAATTGTGCAGCATTGGGTATAAATAATAATAATGGTATGCCATTATGCCAATTCTTGATGAGAGTACCATATAATCAGTTAATTAACACACCAGCCACAACAAGTTAAAGGTAATGAATTTTTTTGAACGTTTTTACAATAATTTTAATTTAATAAAATTAAAAGCTCCCAATCCTATATATAAAAAATATGCATTTCATTTATGGTTAAATAGATTAAATACTAATCCCGATAATATATTTTCTTCTGTAATAACTCTAATAATATTATCTATAATCATATATCTTATTTTAAGTTTTGTAAGCTTTCAATTAGCTTTTTCTTTATTAATATCTTTACTAATATTATCATTCTATTTCGCATATTATCCAATATTCTATACACAAATTGTTAGAATACAGGTAACGTCAGAAATTGTATGGATAATATTATATTTATCTTTATATCTAAAGAGAAATCCCAATCTAGAAAATGGAATAAAATATGTAGCATATTATATGAAAGGTTATATTGCAACAGACTTTAAATCATTATTATATAATTTAGAAACAAATAAGTTTAAGGATATTGAATCAGCACTAGAATATTATCAAAGAAGATGGTTTTATTTAAGTCCAGATTTTGTATATGCAATGACACATATTGTAAATATTAAATATAAAACGTCTATTGATGATATAAATAAATTATTAGATAGAATATTGGGATGGGTATTAAAGAAATCTTTAGAAAAATCCCAACTATATGTAGATGCTCTGAAAGAACCAGCAACAGTTATCATATCTTTCTTAGTAATGATGCCTATAGTCAGTTTGATGATGTTACCAATAATATCTGTGTTTTTGTTAAATACTGTAAGTTTTTATTTCATAGCATTTTCATATATAATAATTCTACCTGTCATTACATTCTTAATAATTCAAAATTTTCTATCGAAAAATCCATTTGCATTTGCTGTTCCAGATTTATCATTAGCAAAGGATTTACCAAAACCTGGAAAATTTAAATTAGGAAATAAAGAAATTCCGGCAATAATAATTTCAATAATATTGGGATCAATTGCAATTATGGGAATTTATCATTTAATTTCTTTAGCTATAAAAATTGCTCTTATCCCACAAGGATTTTTAAGTGATTATTTAAATATAGTTTACCAAGATAGAGCATTAATATATTCGGTTTTAACTTTAACATTACCCCTGGGATTGGGTTTAGGTATAGGATCTTATTATTATCTGACATCTTTCCAAAAAGTTAAAAAAATATATGAAATTGAAGAAATAGAAAATGAGTTTCCAATTGTTGTATATGAATTTGCATCACTATTAGAAGATGGTTATCCGTTTGAAATAGTAATTGAAAAAACCTATTATAATTATAAGATAATAAAATCTTCCGGAGTTTTGGAAAACTTCTTAAAAACAACACTATATAATTTAAGAAGGGGATATGATTTAAATACATCTATATTTAATCCAAAAATTGGTTCATTAAATTTATATCCATCAAAGTTAGTAAGAGAGTCTATGCAACTTTTAGTCACTTCTGCATCAAAGGGTCCTGAAGCTTTATCAAAAATTGCATATAATGTATCAACAAATTTAGAAAATGTAAACAATATAAGATATAATGTAAGAAAAATATTAAATGAAATAATTGGATTAATAGATATGACATCAAGAAATCTAGTACCATTAATTTCTGCAATGGTTACAGTTTTTAATAATGGTATAGTTTCAATGCTTTTTGCACTTGCATATTTCTTTCAATTGATAAGCCAATCTTTTGGTCTGGGGGGTGGATCTAATTTATTCAATTTTATTGTAACCACATTTAATCTATATAACCTAATACCACCAACATTTTTTGTAGCAATAATAGGTATATTTTTTATAGAATATGTAATAATAACATCATATATGAGTGCTGGAATAAGATATGGCTTTGATAGTACAATGACTTCATATTATATAGGTAGAAATCTTCTGTTTGGAACAATATTTTATGTAACATTTTCAATAATAGGAATATTAGTAGTATACACAATGTTCGGCCCATATCTGCCAACAAATATACAACTATGAAACTTCAAAATTCAATATATTGGATTACAATAACCTTTATATTAATTGTAGCTGCTAGTCTATTTTCTTTTTATTATATTTATAACATAAAAAATAGTTTAGATGGAGAAAATATACAGACTATTAGCTGTCAACAATTAAAAAATCTATACAATAAGAGTTTTCGAGAAATAATCGATATTAAAGTATTTCTTAGTGAAAATTGTACAATAAATGGAATAACAATACCTTCCGGCTATAGAATTATATATATTTATAACGGAAGTATTCATTATATATGAAGAACGATATAGCAATAGATACTATATTTATAATAATAATAGCGATAATATCTGCTGTAGCTGTATTGAGTATTATATATACAAAATTCTTTAGTAATTCTCAAGCATATTATTGTCAAACATTAATATCACAAGGTGGCTTTTCCCCATCATGCAAAGAATATTATCCTTCTGCAATAAATGTTATATACTCAAATGAGAGTATTGATACAATTTATTCAAGTATAGTGGGATTAATATTAAATTGCTACAACAATAATGTAAATACAAATAAGTTATTTGATATATGTTATGATGTTTATATAAATAGGAATATTGTCTTAAATTCGGCAACATTAATTCAATATGTACAAAATTATACTAAATTTAATCCAAATAAAATTATATTCCGTTTAAATAATAGTGAAGGGAAGATATACCCATACAACAGCATATTTATAATATACAACAATAGTTATATTATAATATGGCAATGAGAATTCAAGAGCTTCCGATTAATTATACTTTTTTAATCTTTATTGGAATAATTGTTACATTAACAATTATAGGAATAATATTTGTATTAAGAGGAAACATATCTTCTTACATAAATAACATAATGCCAAAATACAATACTACACAGACTGTAGTAGAAACAAATGTAAATTCAATGACAACTGTCGCAATGAATGTAGTATCATGTTATTATAAAAAAGCCCAAGGTCTCTGTTATTTGATTCATTATCAAGGATCACCATTTACATGTCAAGATTTAATAAATAGAGTAAATAGCATAGATCCAAATGTTGTAATGCAAAATTGTAATTATAATATAAACCCTGGAAAGTATATATTAATTTATTCGGCAGGAAATTATGTCTACATTAATATTCAAGGATAGAGATGGAGAAGTGGTTTTGGATAATTATAACAATTGTTGCTTTTGGTTTATCTTTATATTTATATTTTAAATTTGTAGGCATAAATAATGAGACTCAATTATTATATAAAAATATATCTTCATGTCAAAATTTATATACAACAGTTGAAAGAGCGTGCTATTCCAATAACGGAACAGAATTTTATATTACTATTGAAATAAATAAATATCTAAATTATATATATAGTAATGGTAATTTACTAAGTTGTTACATATATGACAGATATTATAATTATACAGTACCTTGTAATGTAATAATAAATACAACTAATAATATGATTCAATATTATACTTCTGGATTATTTTATGAATTGTCACGTGGAAGTCCCAATCAAAAAATACCTTTGCTTGTTAAAAAAACTTCCCCAACAGATGTAACAATTTATATAGAAAAACCAGGTTAAAAATTTTAAAAATTTTTTAGATATTAATAGATCATAATGAAAAAAAATCAGTTAAATTTACTCTCAGTAGCAATAATGTTATTAATCGTATCATTATCTTTCTTAATTTATTATCAATACTCTACAAATGTTAAAAGGGAACAAGAAAAATTTATATTTGAAATTTTTGTCAATAATTTACAAAATTTACAGGATACGATAAGTAATATGCAAGGTACATATTATATAAAAGTTGATATACCAAGCGGGATTATATTATATTCGAGAGATGACGAATTAATAATCCAATATAATAATAATAATTATACAATTAATTTTCAAAATAAATCTGTAATTTTATACAATAATGGTCAAAATGTAAGTTTTCTATATCCAAATAATTATATATATTTGATTAGTACAAATAATATTGTTTTTATTTCTGCAGATTTTAATGATACAATTTTCTTATTTAACCGATATTTACCTAATGGAACTATTATAATTATAAATCCAGATAATAATCAAAATAATAACAATAATCAAAATCAGAATAATAATCAAACTAATCAAACTAATAACACCAATCAAACAAATAATACTATTGACCCAAATAGTAGATGTTTAGTTAAATATACTGGACAACCAAAATTTTTCTGGGGTAATGTAAATGGAAATAATTATTTACCTCCAATAGGTGATCAAGGAGTTTGTGGAAGTTGTTGGGCATTTGCATCTGCAAATGGGATTGCTGCAGTTTATATGATAAGAAATAACAAACCTAACGAAGGATTAACACTATCTGCCGCATACATGGCAATAAAGTGCAATAGAGGTTATCCAAATACTCCAAGATATTGTGAGTATAATATGGGTTGTAATGGTGGTTGGCCATATTTAGGTATATTATATACATCTCAATATGGTATACCAGCAGATCCGGGACGGGCACATTATAGTTCTACTTTAAAAAGATGCAATACAGGTGCTACTAGTTATCCTGGTAATGTATGTGGTTTTGATTATAACGGACCTACTTCACCAATGTATTATTCACACAGAGTTATGGAATTAGTTCAAAGAGAAAAACCCTTATCAAGTCCAGAAATAATTCAATATTTGCTATGCTATGGACCATTAACTGTTGGTGGCTTTATGGCTGGACGGGGGGGATCTAACCCAAACAAATATCCTTCAAATTTTGTAGAAACCACAGGTCATGCTATGCTGTTGGTTGGATATGATACACAGTCCCAACTATGTCAAGAAGTATATGGAACTCCAAAATGTTGGATAATTGCAAATTCTTGGGGAACTATAACAGGATGCTTAGCTTTTACTTCAGATGGTAGAATGCGCATGATAACTCGTAGTAAAAGTGAGTGCTATAAATATTATTCAAATTATCAAGCTTGCAGCGCTGCAATGGGAGCACCTTGTGGAGGGATTTATTGGTCACAAAACGGATATCTATATGTACCATTTGAACAGTCACCATTTGGCATATCATTTCCCAAGTTTACAATAGTAGCAATACAAAATGTTACTCTCGCAAAATAGAAATTTATTAGCACCTATTATAATTATTTTTATAATTTTTTTGTATATTGTATATTCTATGAATATTATATATTCTATGAAGAATCCAATAGCAGTTTATTGTGAATATGGAGGAGGAACTTATTATACAAATGATACTGGTTCTTATTGTATTATAAATAATACATATTTTGATGCTCTACAATATTATGAAAATAATGTACCTCCAGAATATTCCTTTTGTACCCATCATGGATTAATATATGTAAATAGCAGTTATTGTAAATATCCAAATGGTACATTAGTTAGTCCATATCTATTAATTCCCCCATCCGCATATCAAGATGTAATTATACCAGAGGAGAATCTTACATTGTGTGATAATCTGTTAGATTGTTCAAATACTCCATGGTATTATCCACCATGTTCTAATCAAATTTACCCTTGTTTTGATCCTCCATATATACCACCTTCTTACTTAGCAGGTAATGATTCTTATCAGCAACTATTGTCATACTACCGTAATTTTTATGGCTGTGGCTATTGTCCAGAGAGTTTATCTTTCCAAGGTAACTGGTTCAGATGTCCGTACAATTATTCATTAAATCAATTATATCAAGAATTTCTACAAAAATGTCCACCACCAAGTATTGTTTATATTTCTTGTACTGGCGTATTTGAATGTATAAATCAAACTGAAATGAATTTAACAAATAATCTTACAAATAATAATCAACAATTAATTTATCCACAACCAAATATAAGTACTAATAACAACAATAACGTTAATTTGATTTTACCAACAGCAATGGTTATAATTATAGTAATAATAGGCCTATTTATGTTATTATATTATCTAAAATGAAAAATCAAATAAATACTATAACCTTTGTTATTATAATTTCAATAATATCATTGTCAGTTCTATTATATATTTTAATATCAAGTGACTACAATCAAAAAACAATGCAAACATATAATGTAGAAAATCAATACACACTAACAATCCAGAATAGTATTGTTTTATTATCATATATTGATGATAATAAAGTTAACTTATCCTATGCATTTTTATTATCTTATTTTTCATCTTCTGGAAATGATACATACTGCATAAATCGAAATATATGTACGAATATATCACAAACCATAACAAATTACTTTAATAGTATATACGGAAATAGATGGAACTTTACAATATATTTTGTACCACCAGTAACTGGCTGGATCGTTCAGATGTTTGTAGTGGCCGGTAATATAAATAATTGGGATCCATGTTCAATGAGACCTCCACCAGATCAAAATGGCAAACAATGGTATGAATGGGATTATACGTATTTCTTTACAAATAATTATGTACAGAATATTGATATACCAGTAAGACTGACTATATATGGAGCTGGATGGGTTAATGCAACAGCACCCTTCCATCAAACATTATCAACAAATTCTTGGGGATTACAATCATTTTATCCACAACAATCACAAGCAATAGCTATACAATTAGGATATTGTGAACCTCTATCAAGAATATTTCCAAATTATAATTTTACTGAAGCTTCTGTATATTGTCCAAATAGTGAATGGCATTTATTTCCAAATTTTTTGGGTGTAGGTGGTGTACCAGCCCAACCAGTATCTAACTTACCAAATTTCTTTTCCGGATTCTTATGCATATATACAGGATCTTGTCCGGTAACTAACAATCAATATTTAACCTCCACACCTTATTATTATCAAGGTCCTCCCGTTTATAAAACTGCCACTGACATAAATAGACTAGCAGATTCTATAATCCCAAGAGAATATTTAGATGCAGCATGCCAACAAATGTTTGGTACAAGATATACGGGTAATTCTCTTTGTGGGGGTGGTCAAGTTTTAGTTGTAGGATCTTTTTACAGAGGTGTAGCAAATATACCACCACATTGTCAACAAATATTCATAGATTACCCATGGCATGAAACAATAGCTTTATATATATCCTACATAAATAAAAATGGACAACCAGATTATGTATTTTTAGCAGCAGATCCTTTGTGTGAATATAAAATAAATGGGAGAATAATAAGATGTCCAACTGGTGTATATAATGACATACAAAATATAAACGGAATTATTATTGGAAAAGAATGTCCTTTAGTTTATTTAGGTGGTATTAATACATATTCTCAAGGATTTTATAGATTTAATATTACTAAATGGGTAATAAATAATAGGGATCCAAATACAAATCAATTTATAATTTCTGCAGTATATTATGATCCACATGCTGGATCAAATGGTGTTGCAATGGCGAGAGCATATTGTATTACTGATACAGGAAACAAAGAAGAATTAAACGCTTATATTTACCAAGGTAGTCAAAATAGTGTAAGTTTAGGATATCCAATACCACCAAATACAAACATATATGTACATTACATATATTTGCCAGTAAATATGCCTTTTCTAGGCGGATATCTTGTCGCTAAATTAACAGTATGGTAAAAAAACAAGATAAAATTTTATTTCTTTTATATCTATTAATATTCTTATTTTTTACTTTTGATAGTAAATTTGATATAAATGTAATTATCTTTGGTACAATATACCTATTCTTATTATCTTTTATATTAAAAAATTCAAAGAATACTTCTTTGATATATAAGTCAGTATTCTTACTTATACCAATTATAATTTTTGGAACTCTCTATTATCAAGATTGGCCCTTATTAGCACGTTTATCGCTTGGTCTTGCAATAAATTATTGGCTATTTTACTTTATAGCATTTGCTCTAGGATATTATTTATTTGAAAATAATTTTTATATTTCAAAAAAATCTTTGATATTTTATGTACTTTCTTTAGTTTTATTTATAATATTATTTTTCCTTGAAATAGTAATCAACGTTATAACCATGGATTTAGAAGTAGCAACAGGACCTATAGTCGGTTCGGTCATTAACTTTGCATTATCAAATTTTTATACTTTCAAAATATTATATTCAACTTTGTTTATTGTATTTGCTATATTTCTATTTCTAGTTATACGTTTTAATAGAAATGAAATACTTATAGTAAGAACAAAAATATTCAAGAAGTTGTCAGAAATTTATAAATATAAAAAGTATATATTTTTATCAATATTTTTTATTATAATAATACAACTTATTATTGCTATATATGGATTATCATTCTATAGTAATCTAGCTTCAGAAAGTTTAATTGTAAAATATCAAATCACTGTATATAAAGCTCTTATACTTTTATCAATATTTGAATTTATTATTTATTTTTTAATTTATAAGAGCATGAAAAACGATCATTTCACAAATTATTTCTTATTATTTACCATGGTTTTAATAATATTCTTTGGTGCATTATTCACATCGTACAAAGATTTTGCTTCTTATGCCATACATACAAGATATCTTATGGCTGTGATATTTTTCTTCATGGGAATGCATTATAAACTATTTAGTAATGTTAAAAAACCAATTAAAAAAGCCATTGGTATTACAATTGGAATATTACTTCTAATACAAGTTATAATTGGAGAACTGCTCGAATTTGCAGTATATGGAGGTCCCCCATTAAGTATATTAGCTATACCAAATATAATGAAAATACTTGGCATAATACATGGACCAGTGGTAACAATACTCATATTAACACTTATATATCTTCATGTTAAGTTAGAAATATGAGAAATCAAACAGAAAGTATTTATGTAGTTCTATTTTTAACAGTTTCTATATTGATAATTCTTCTATCTTTTTATGCGCTAACATATAGTTACAATCAGAATGTTGTTTTTGGTAGATTTACATCTTTATCGACTTTATCAAACTACCTTTTAGGATATTTACAAACAGCATTAACACAGGAAGGTTATGCAAAATCTTATGTAGCAGGAACAAGTGGTTGGGGAAAAGAAAACTGGGCCTCTTTTCCTCCTCAGTGCATATTACCACAACCATGTGAAAATGCAATTCAATATTACAATAATTTGATAACTTCTGGATTTACAAGCTTAATAAGTTATGGAGAACAATATTTATTTGCATATAGGTACTATCATCCGTATAATATATCTTTCAATTTCTCAAACAATTATCGAGCTGGTCTTCTAGGAACCTGTGATGACGTTGTTTCTGGAAGATATAATTATAGTTTTCCCATTTATGTTCAGGGAGTATATATAAATATTACCGGACCTTCTTCTGGTTCAATAATCCCCTATGCATCAACATCAAATATAACGAACAATCCAGCATTTTATTTATATAATTTAGCATATCAATTTTCTTTAGAAGAATTTCCAGAATGTTCCTTTCAAGATTGTGTAAATACATTATTTAATAGCGGTCCAACCGACAACTGTGCAAGAAGATTTGAACAATTCTCAAATAATCCAGATATTAAATGTAATGAAACAATAATCCCACATGAATGTGTAGATATTCCGTTATGTAAGATATGTTTATATCCCAGAGCAATTGCCTGTAGAGTAATATTAAAATGTTCTGACAATCGATATAATGTATATTTTAATGGGAATGCATATCCGCAATCCATAGCTATTACTTCAATAGTTTTTTATGAAAATGTAACAAACAAGTATTATCTAAATTGTATATATAAATGTGTTGGAATATACAATGAAACAAATAAGACAGCGATATCGAAAAGTTGCACATTACAAGATCAACAATATTCATGTTCCCCAATATATGGATGTGGTGATGTAAGCATAAGTAGGAAAGATTCAAAAATAATATTTACATTCCCATATTATTATTCAATTCCAGTTGAATGTTATATGTGTATAATCGGTGGAGAAGAATGTCCAGTATGTTTGCCCGGACAATGTCCTAACAACCCAACATGCCCAGAAACAATACCATTCCCAGAGGAATGTATAGAAGATTATCTCTAATATGAAAGATGAAAGGACAATTTTCTATAGTATTTATAACAATATTAACTGTATTATTTTTATTAGGTATGGTGCTTTTATTAGCAATATTTTCTAGCATTAATTTAACAAATTATAAAGAGCAAACTTCTTTTTCATATCAACAAAAAATAATATACAGCCTATTTTCTCCAAATTGTATAGGATATCCAAATTATCCAATATACTTTACAACAATGGAAAAAATAAGACAATTCAATCAAACATATTATAATATGCTTCCAAATTGTACAATATTTCCTTATACATTTAGAGCAGAAATTGGTAATTATAGTTTTGGAATTATAAATTTTAATGGAAATTGTAATACGCATACGTATCCAATTTCAGTATATTATTCTTTAGATTATATCAAATTAACCATATGTAAAAATTATTATTCAGACTTTTATTATTTCTTATATAGTTTTTGTTTGAGTGATAAAAATATTTCAAATCAAACTTTTGTATTTCTATTTCCAACAAATTTATCTGGAAATATTACATGTACAGAAAATACAAATGGAAATATTATATGTAATTACATACCATGTTATTCAGTAAATAATATTACATTTTATCAACTTGTAACAGTATATGTAAAAAGAATTAATCAAACACATTTCATGATTGCATAGATTTATTAAAGATTGCTATTGATTCAATAACAATTTTTGCAGCTAAATTATCACATATTTCATTTGAAAATAATTCTACTAAATCAAAACCAATTAAATTGATATTTTTTAATTCTTTTATAATCTTAAAATAATGATATGGTCTAATTCCAATGCCTTCTAACCAATGTCCACATCCTGTATCAAATACGTCTATATCAACCGAAATATATAAATTTTTATTTTCTAATATATTTGCTATCTCCTCTGAAATTTCTTTTATATTATCCCAAACATCCAAAGGATTATAATACTTTATCCCCCATTCCCCTATTATATTCTTTTCTTCAAATGACAAATTAGATATACCAACAAAGATGATTTTTTCAGGTTCAATATAATTTTCCTTTATTAAATGATAAATAAAACTTTGATAATTTGAATATGGATCAGGATGAATATCTGGGTGAGCATCGAAATACAATAAGTAAAAATCTCCCCAGTTCTCTTTAACAATTTTTAATATTGGATATGTTATTGAATGGTCCCCCCCTAAAAATACATATTTTTTATCTTTTCTATATATTTTTTTAATCTCCTTATATATTTTTTCATATAATTTATCCAGATCTTTTATATCTTCCAACTCTATATCGCCATAATCATATATATCTTCCACATTTATTTTTCCAAATATTGGAGAAAATATTCTGTAAGATGCATTCCTAATAGATTCGGGCCCTTCGATATAATTTTTTACATGTGATAAACTACCAATTTCTGATGGAATTCCAACAATTATCCATTTCGATTTATTATATTCACCTTTAGCATGTGCAAACATTAAACTAAAATAATTATCATACTTATATTTTTAATGGATAAAAGAAAGATGATTGATGAATTAAATAATCAGATATCAAAATGTACTAGATGTCCCTTATATAAATATAAAACAAATTATGTTCCTGGAGACGGTAATCCAAATTCAAGAATATTATTTATAGGAGAAGCACCGGGTAGGGAAGAGGATAAACAAGGAAAACCATTCGTTGGAAAAGCTGGACAAGTATTGAATGAAAATATAAAAAATATATTAAACATAGATAGAGGTGATGTGTATATAATCAATGTTGTTAAATGTAGACCTCCAGAAAATAGAGAACCAAAAGAAGAAGAAATAAAAGCATGTTCTTTTTGGTTAGAAAAGCAATTAGAAATAATTCAGCCAGAAATAATAATAACTTTAGGTCATTATTCAACAAAATGGATTTTCGATTATTTCAAATTAAAATTTTTTTCAATAACAAAATTAAGGGGAAAAATATTTAAAGTAAATAAATGGGGAAAAAATATCACAATAATACCAACATTGCACCCAGCATCTACATTATATCATAAAGAATGGAGAGAATATTTTGATCAAGATTTTAAAACAATAAAAGAAATATTAAATAAAGATAAAAAGGAAGGAATATTAAAATTTATATGATGATGTTGCGCGCGACTGAATAAATGATGAATACACCTCCTTCCTGAAAAAATATAAGATAGTTTAAATATTAATTAATTATGGATAATATTCAAGATTTAGAAAACCAATTATTAACTCAAATCAAGAATTTATTATCACAAATAAATAGCAATATTTTGCAATTAGAAAGTTTAAATGCATATGAAAAAAATATTAATGAGAACCCTTACTATTTATATAATTATCAAATGCAAGAAATTAATAATTTAATAAATTCAATGAAGTTATTAATAGGTGTTTTGGAAAGTATAAAGGATTATATAACTCTATATTATAAAGAAATAAGTAGAAACCCTTATATAACACCAAGTATAAAAATAGAAATTCTTGGACAGATAAATAATGGAATAAAAGAAGTAAAAAGTTTGATAGATAAATTGTTTATAGAGATAGAAATATTAACTAATAATTTACAGAGATTTTAAATACTCTATTGAATAATTTAACATATCATCATTTATATCCAAACCTTCAATTATATATCTAAATTTTTTCTTTGGAACCAAAATTTTAAATGGCTTTAATTTTTTATAATATTGAACTAATTCGAAATTTGAATTATATAGATAAATATCCAATGGTTTTAAACAAAAGAATGTGTGAACAAATCCTCCTTCAACATCTTTTTTTAGATCTAAAATATATATAGTATCTTTTTTTGGTAATTGAAACATTAAACCAATAAAAGATCTAATAGGACCAAAATATTTTATACTATATTTGTATTCCAATTTCTTTTATATATCTTTTTTCTATTTTTTGCTTAAATTCTGTATATCCACAATATCCACAATGACACCTATCCTTGTGTTCTGCCATAAATCTTCCACATTTTGGACACACTTTTTTTAACCTAACTACCTTATCTTCTTCAACCTTGTATAATTTTAATATTCTCAAATCTTTCTCTTTACTCATTGTATAATCTTATTCCTTTTTAATATATGTTTTGGCTCTAATTTTTTCATATCTTCTTCATTTTGATATACATTTACAAATGCTTTTGATCTTTGCTTTCCAAATTCTGTCAATATTTTTTCTACCACAATTAAGTTTTTATTTTTTCCAATCATTGCTGAAATTTTTTCCCTTATATCATCCCTCTTTGGTGTTGATTCATTTTTATGATCTATCAAAACAATAATTTCTTCTCTATTCAATAATTGATTATTTTCCCTGCTTATTATTTTTAGATCCATGTAATTAATTTATATGATATAATTTTTTAAAATAATGAGTAACATTATTATAAAATGAACGATATTGTCGCAATAACTTATGGTTTATCATTCTTAGTAGGATATTTATCAGCAGATTATATAATTAAAAAATTTTCGCCAGAATTATTTATTGAAATTAAAACACAGACAAAAAAATATAGGACAAAAATCCATCATGTATATTTATCAATAATCGGGATGTTAACATATTTATATGAATTATATGTATTAACATCTTTGTTTCTCGGTGCTGCAATTCATGATGCAATATTAGAAATAAGAAAGAAGTTAAAAAAATTAGATTATATTAAGCAAAATAAATAATCCCAATATTAAACTTACAATTCCAATTAAACCTGTTAAAGATATTCCTTCAGATACTATTATTTGGGGGGGCTGTGTATAATTAGCTATTACATTATTTGGTCCCAATACATATATTGGAACTTGGGTACTATATGTTGAAGACCCATATGTAGAATTACATGTTATTCCGTATATTAAATTACTTACACCACTAGAAGCTCCCAAGATTCTTATATTTAATTCTGAAGATTCGTAAGGACCTATGGTAAATACATTATTATTTACACCATTTACACTATAGTTAGTAACAATTGCATTATCATTTGTGGTTGATGGAATTGGTATTAGAGAACATTGAATATTTGTTGGTACCAAATTCTTTATCAAGATTGTATATTCATATTCTTGTCCTACATATAAACTTATCACATTTGTTAAAACTGCTATTCCTATTATTGATGTTTGATTTGTTAAATAATTATAGTACATATAATTTCCGAAGAATTTTGCATAATCATTTACTGCTTGAATTTGCGTATTACATAATGATCCTGCACACATATATTGTTGATATACAAAATTTGAATTACAATTTCTAGGGAATTGAGCCCCATTAAATATTATATAACATTCTTGTGTATTCTTATCTACTATATTAAATGTCGTTAATGATTGTAGTTGTGCTCCATTTGGTGGGGAAATTATATAACTTATTGGTAATATTATTGAATAATTGTATATGTAAGTATTCCATCCATAAATTGTAAACGTTATATTATAATCCTGTGAAGAACAATATGGGTTTGTTATATTAATTTCTACATTTAAATAACCTATGTTATTTGTATCTAATGAATCTATCTGACCACCGGTATTTAATACCTGTATACAATTTGGATTATAATATACATTTCGTACAGATATGTTTTTAGCAGGTACTGGTCCTGTATTTTGTATTACCAATGTTATATTTGATGTTTTTCCATATGTTATCTGCGTTAATGATGAATTAGTGTATATATTTAATGTATTCCACTTGATATCTACATATCCGTAATATGTTACTGAAGGATAAACTGTCAGTCCATATGCATTTTGATATGTTACACTATAATTTATTCTACAGTCATAATGTGGACATAAATTCGTTGGGAAATAAATATATAGTGGTGAATTTTGTTGCTGTTGTAATAAAAAACTCATTGATTTAACTGGAAGTGTTTGGTTTATAATTATTGTAAGATTCCCAATTCCAACGTTAGATATATTACCGATATAGATTGCAACACCCGGATTTATATTGTAAATATATGGATAATACGTTATATTTTGCAAGTATATAGTAGCATTTGGATTTATTACTAATAAATAATATCCAGGTTCTGGAAATATTGGTAACCATCCTTGTGCTTGTCCGGTTATATACCCAATATTACATAAATTTCCATTTGCATCACATATATATCTTGCTGGATTATCACATATTGTTTTTACATAATCCTGATATATTACATAATAACCAACATTATTACTAAAATTATACAAAGTAAAGTAAGAACGTATAGTTGAGGAACTTCCCGATATTAATAATCCTTTATTTGGATATATATTGTAAACAGTATTTCTACTTATATTATATTGTGTGAAATTAAATGGGAGATTTGATATACCTTGTAAATACTGGAAAGAGTTTGGATGATAATATTGATTTGATCTATATAACCAAGCAACAACAGATGGTATATTATCTCTTGTAACACCATCACTACACAAAATATTATATCCGCTACTTACACTAAATCCTACAGAAGTATTCTGCGCTAAAACATATATTCCGTTATAATATGTATAATATGATCCAGAATATGGTCCATAATATGAAAAGCGTATAGACATAGGATTTGAACTAACACTAGTTATTGTCCATGCGTGGAAACATGATTGAGTAGTAAATCCTCCGGGGTTAGCTACCAATACTTGCAATGGATTATTAATAAATGATTGATTAAATAGTGTATTGTTATAATAATATCTTCCATAGTATGTATAATTTCCAGCATTGTTAGTATAATCTCTTAAATATAAATCACATAAATTTTGACCCCACTCCGGATCTCCCGATCCGGGACAGTTTGTTCTAGTAACTACACTTGTTCCATTTGGAAAAATTAATGTAAAGTTAAAGAATGTATTATTTAATAACCTACTTGAAGAAGGACAACCTGGAATTATTCGTACAGCATTACTTGCTCCTTGATATATGGGATTTACATAATATTCAAAATAATATGGATAATTTAAATATATTGATCCACTATAATTATATTGACTACAATTGGATGATGTACAGTTTCGAACAGTTATATTATAATTTATTATTGTAGAATTCATATCATTTGGTAGGTTTAATGGTAAATTATTAAAGTATACTGTATAATTATAAATAGATATATTATTTCCTGAATAACTATAATTACCACTTGCGAAAATTTGTGAAATATTTGATGAATTATAAAACTTATAAGAAACTGTTATAGATCCATTAAATCCTTGCGTTATTATATTTAATGAATCTGCTGGTATACATATTTGGCTTGTACTTAGATATAGTTCCTGAGAATGCACATTAAATAATAGTGGTAATAAAACTAATGCAAGGATAAATAATTTTTTTCTTCTCAATATCATAAACAATATTATTGCAGCAAAAATTATTAATATTATTAAATAATAGTTTGGATAATTATAATTGTTTTGTACATTATTTATTGGTTGAGTTTGGTTTACACTTATATTATAATATGGCATTCGCATTACTGTATCTATTATCCATAGATATGAATATTGTGGTGAATGGAAGAAAATATAATAAACCCCACTACCTAATGTATAATTTAGACAATTATTATTTATACTTGTGGTATATATTATGTTCGATTCAGAATTGTATCCTATATTTAATATTCCAGAAATATTTGAACATATATAGAAGTAATTGTCTGTATAGTCTACATAAATTAAATCATCTATTGGAATTCCATAAGTATTTGATTTATTTATGAAATAATATGTACAATAACCATAATTTAAATTATTATTTAAATTATTATTAGAATATAAGTTTATACATAAATCAAAGCTGGTAGAATTTAATGGTAACTTTAGATTTACATAAGTAAATTTAGTATTATTCCAACTTATATTTCCCAATTGTATATTCTCTTTAAATCCAAGTATATTTGAATAAACTTCTGCTACTACATTTGGAGTGACTGGATATGTATAATGATCTGGAGATGGTGTTACTATAAATGTTAAATTTCCATTACCCTGTAAATATACGCCTCCCAATCTTGTTGTTGGACCTAGAACAATAAATCTTAATCTATATATAGATTTTGTTTGATCATTATGTAATAATTTTATTGCTAATGAATATGCATTTGGATTCAATGCTGCAACATTTATGTATGGAATATTTATTGTATTATATCCTTCCTTTAGTTGTATATTTTCAGTATAATTATATATTGGATTATATAGGATATCATCCCATGGAGATATTAAAATATTCAAAGTAGCATTAGTATCTTTACTTGAATATATACTAACTGTTAAATTAATATAATTTGAAACACCATAACCAGTAGGTCCACTTAATGAAGAATAATAATATCCTGATGATGATAACAAACTACCCCATGTATATAATGTGGAAGAACTTAAATATGTGTGATCTTTTATAATATAAATTTCCGGAACATTATTTGGATTATTCACATAAAATTCTTTATATACTCCTGGATAATATATAAACGGTAAACCATTTATTTCAATTAAAGGTGTGTATAAATATGCAACAATATAGTAATGTCCAGAAGGTAAATTATCTGGAATTGTATAATTTAATCGTATATTTAAAGATTCTCCTGGTTGTAAATATATGTTCTTTATCACATATTCATATACCTGATTATTTGATGTAAATTGGAATGGATATATATCATTATTATTATCAGTTTTTTGTATTATTTGTATTACTAATGATACATTTGGTATATAATAAATATCTCTATAATTTATATGTACATCATAATACAATGTTTGACCTACAGATAAATTATAATTTAATAAATTTATACTTAAGAATGCTGTTGGTTTATATAAATATTCTGAATGCCATATGTTATACCCTTGAGAAAATATTGGATATAATAAAAACAAAAGAAATGATAATAAATACATCTTTTTCTTTTTCATAAAGATTCATTTATAAAAAAAACTTTTAAATATTTTTACCGGTTGCAATTTCTATAACTTCATCTATTGTTTTTACAGGTGTTATCTTTATTTTATCAAATAAGTCTTCCGGTATATCATTATAATTACTTTCAGGTACTATAACTTCTTTTAATTTAGATTCTATAGCTGCTTCTATTTTTGCTATTATACCACCAACAGGTAATACTTCCCCCCTTATTGATAAAGAACCTGTCATCGCCAAATCTTGTCTTACTGGCCAATTCTTTAATGCAGATATTATTGCGGTTGCAACAGTTATTGAAGCTGAATCTCCTTCTACACCTTCATATGTCTGCAAAAATTGAACATGAACTCTATATTTCTTCAAATCTTCTCCAAATTTCTTTTTTATTACTGCGGATACATTTACTATTGCTTCCTTTGCAATTTTTCCCAAATTTCCTGTTGCAATAATTTCCTTACTACCTTCTCCGGGTACAACTTCTGCCTCAACAGGTAATACCAATCCTGAATAATATAATCTTGATCCAATTACTGCTAAACCATTTACTCTTCCAATTTCATATCCTTCAGTTTTTATTATTTGATATTCTCTCTTTTTTTCAATATAATATTTAGATAATTGTTCTTCAATTGTTAGTGTTTTTTCCCTTGCTTCTATAACATCTTCAGATTCTACATATTTTTTTCCTTTTGCTCTTGCAATATCTCCTGCCAATCTTACTAATCCACCCAAATCTCTTAATCTCAATGTTAAATAACTTTTTCTTCCAGATCTTCTTTGTGCTTCCCTAATAACTTCTATTACAGCTTCCTTTGTAAAATGTGATATATTACCTGTCTTTTTAACTTCTTGTGCAACAAATTGGGCAAATTTATTTGCACTTTCTTCAGTAAATAATATTTCAGAATTCATAAATACTTCATACCCATATCCTCTTATTCTTGATCTAAATGCTGGGTGTAATTTCTCTAATGTTTCTAAATTTCCAGCCGCCACTAATACAAAATCGGCAGGAGCTGGTGTAGTTCTTACCATAGCACCAGCAGATCTTTCAGATCTTCCAAATATTGAATATCTCTTTTCTTGTAAAACAGATAATAATTCTATCTGAACCTCTGGTCTTAATGTTCCAACCTCATCTATGAACAATACACCTTTATTTGCCTTATGTATTGCACCCGCAATTACTCTTTGATGTGGTGGAGTTTCAAGACCACCAGATTGAAATGGGTCATGTAATACATCTCCGAATAACATACCTTCAAATGCTCCTGTAGCATCTACAAATGGTACAGAAGTTCTATTTGAATTATCAACTAGCAATTTTGGTATATTTTTCATTATTTGCCTTTGCACTACTTGAAAAGAAAAGGACAAACTTGCCATTAAAATCATAAATCCAATAAATGTTGCACCAGCCATTATATAATTTCCTATATAGTAAAAGTACATTGGAGTAAATGCTGATATAAGCAATAATAAAATATAAAAATATCTAAACATCTTTGTTTGCTCTAATACTCTTTTTCTCATTTCTTCTACAATCTTTTTACCAGCTCCCATTGGAACTGTTTTTATTATTGGTTGATATTCATCATTTAGATTTGGAAATACAAGTATATCTTCTAAATTTTTAACTTGTTCTTTATCTTCTGATAATATTTCTGCTAATGCCTGTGCTAACATAGATTTACCAGTACCAGGATCTCCTATCAGCAAAACATGTCTTCTCTGTTTAGCGGCTTTTCTAATTATGTCCAATGCTTTATCTTGTCCAATAATTTGCTCTGATATTTTTTCAGGTACACTTATTTCTTCCGTGGTTTTAAATTTAAATATATTATGTAGGTCCTTTATAGATATTGTTCTATTTTCAGACATAATATATCTTATAAAGTTAAAAAATAAAAAGATGAAATATGTTTGAATATATAAAAATAGATAGAAGAATAATATATTATTTAATAATTGTAGGTTTTTTCCTGTCTTTTAATCATTGGGATAATTTATTTATTGGATTGAGTAATTTATTTTTCTCAATAATCTATACAATAATTTCATATTTTATATTTTTATTTGTATTTAATTTAGTTTCATCATTTTATGGTTTATATATTTATCTAGATAATGTAATTGCAGAATTAAAAATATCATTTTATAAAAAGGAATCTTATACATTTTTTTATTATCTGCTAATTATTTTGGAAATAATTTTGTTTTTTATATTTAGACATAACTTATTTTTATACGTCATTATATCTATTTTTGTAATATTGTTCTTTTATAATTATATAAAACAACTAAAAATAAAGAGTTCAAAGAGTGAACAACTAAATTTTACATATATAAAGAGACATAATCTAAGTTATATAATTACAATTATAGTATCAATACTTACACTGGGATTGTTTGTTCCAGTAGTATTTTCCATGAAACCAATAGTAATAGAATATAAAAGACTTGGAAGAAGTAAAAATATAGAAGTAAGAAATGATGAATTATTAAGGATATTTCTACTTTCTATATTATTATTATGGATAATATATTCATCAATAAAATATATATCACATTATTCAACACTATTATATGGTTTTGTTTATTATTTCTTTAATTTCTTATTCTTCTTTACATATATATCAATAATACCAATAGGAATATTATTGTCCCCATATTTATCAATTAGAAGGGGATATGTATATTCCAATAAATTTATTGGAGATATATTAATATTATCAAATACACCATTTTATATTGCATCTATTGTAACTATTGCTCTATTACCAATGTTTTCAATAATATTTACTCCATTAGAAGTAATACTATTTTCTCTAGCTATATTCTCTATAATATGGATAAGGAAGCAATTTGATGTCCTAACAAAATGATATAAAAATTATTTTAAGGATTATATTCATTGATCAATAGTAAAAAATTGATAATGCTTAAAAGGTTAACTTTATAAACATAATATTTAAAAGTTTATTATGGTCCAAAAGCTCATAAAAAATCCAGAATTAAAATGTCTAGCATGTGGAAGTACAGAATTTATATACAATGAAAAGACAGCAGAGTTAGTATGTGCAAAATGTGGTTATGTAATTGAAGAAGTTCCATATCTGGGAAAGGAATATAGGACAATAAATTCAGAAGATGCAGAAAAATTATCAAGAACTGGTAGTGCAATGAGATATGCCAACATACCAAGTATGATATCAACAGAAATCGGAAAGGTAGAATCTGAAGACGAAGATATCTCATTATCTAAAAAGCTGAAAAAATGGCAACAGAGGTCTACAAGTTCTTATGAAAGAAATTTAAAGTTAGCACAACAAGAGTTAAGAAGAATTTCTTCATTCTTACAATTGCCAAAACAGGTAGAAGAAACAGCATTAAAATTATATTTAGATGCCGTTGAGAGAGGATTAATTAGAGGAAGATCTGTAGAAACAGTTATTGCTGCTTGTACCTATATATCATGTAGATTACATGATGTTGCAAGAACAATAGATGAAATAGTTAAAGCATCAAACATACATAAAAAGGAATTGGGAAGAACATATAAACATTTATTACAGGCATTAAAGATAAAAATACAACCAATAGATGTTACAGAATATGTACATAGATTTTCATCATTATTAAACTTACCACCAGAAGTTGTATCTACAGCAATAGAAATAGTTAATAAAGCAAAAGAATCTGATATAACCGCAGGTAGAGGTCCGGCGGGGGTTGCTGCGGCTGCAATATATTTAGCGTGTGTAAAGCATGGAATACAAAAGACACAAAAGGATATAGCAGAAGTTGCTGGAATAACTGAAGTTACAATAAGAAACAGATATAAAGAGATGTTAGAAAAATTAAGTCTTAAAGATATTGAAGCAAAAATGAATAGTATTGAAGAATGGTAATGCTACCAAAGGCACTAAAAGTCAAAAATAGATATATTTTGATAGATTTTTTTGATGAAAATAAATTAAAAAATGATTTTATTAAATATTTTGGATATATAAATTATTATGATTTACACTTAAATAAAATAGAAATAAATAAAAAAATAATTATATCTGTGAACAAAAAACATTTGTACAAAATAATTTTTTTATTATATCTACAAAATATAAAAAATTTCAAAATATTTAAAACATTAAAAGGTGCAAAATCTTTTTTAAATATATCTTAAACCTTATCTTTATGGAAACTGATATTGGACATTTTGGACCAATGGACAGAGGATGGGCAATATTTTCACCAGAAGGAAAATTGATATTAGTAGAATATGCAAAACAGGCTGCAAAGGCTGGATCAACAGCAATTGGAATATGTACAAAAGATGGTGTATTGATACTTGCAGATAAAAAAATTCCAAGCAAATTAATTATAACAGATTCTATTGAAAAAATTATGGAGATAGATGATCACATAATTGGAACATTTTCCGGATTCATACCAGATGGTAGAGTACTAATAGATTATGCAAGAGAAATTGCTCAACAACATAAACTACAATATGGAAAACAAATAGATATAGAATTATTAGTAAGGGAAATAAGTGATATAATGCAATCTTATACAAGATTTGGTGGTATAAGACCTTTTGCTGTATCATTAATAGTTGGTGGAATAGATAAAAATGGTGAACCAAAATTGTTTTCATTAGATCCTTCAGGAATATTCTATAGATATAAAGCTGTTGTAATTGGAGAGGGTGAAGATAAGATTACGCCAATATTGGAAGAAAGATATAAAGAAATGAATTTAGATGAAGCAATCAAATTTGGAATAGATGTATTAAAAGAATATTTAGGAAATAATTTTGCATATGAGAGATTAATATTGTCCTATGTAAAGAAAGATGAAAAAGTTAGAACATTTGAAAATCATAAAATAAAAGAACTATATGAAGAATAAAGATACAGAAATAAGTATAAAATATAAGAAAGAAGGTTATAATTTTGAGATAATTGTATATCTAAGAAAGGCTTTTGAATATAAAGAAGGGAAAATAAAAGATATAAGAGAAGTATTGGCTGTAAAAGAAATTTTTAAAGATTCCAAAAAGGGAGAAAGGGTATCAAGCGAATCTTTAAAGAAAGCTTTCGGAACTACAGATATTCTTGAAGTTGCTAAAGAAATATTAGAAAATTCTGAAATTCCATTACCAACAGAATATAAGAGAGAGCTGATTGAAGAAAAGAAAAAACAAATTATCGAATATATAAGAAAAATAGCATATGATAGCAAAAATAATATGCCATTAACATATGAAAGAGCAAAGGAACTATTTGAAATGGTAAAATATAATGTAGATATAAATAAACCAATAGAAAAACAAGCTGAAGAAGTTTTAAAAGAAATAAGAAAGAAATATCCATTAAAAATAGAATATAAAAATATAAAACTCATAGTATATCCAAACAGATCCAAAATAATAGGAATAATAAAAAATAAATATAAAATTATAAAAGAAAATTGGGGTGAAACTTATGAAGCAATATTAGAAATCCCAATTGGATTATTATCAGAATTTTATTCAGATATAGGAAAATTGTGTGGAGATGATTGCATAGTTGAAGAAATAAAAAAATAATTATTGGGATTTTCCTTTATCTTCACCTCCTTTTCCACCTTCAGAACTAAAACCAGTACTAGAGAATATCAAAAATATTCCTATTAAAATAAAGAATATCATTGCAAATAATATATAAGGATTAAAAGTTATTGTATAAATTTGTGCTTGTGGGGACGTACCAAAAGTTATTGATAAAAAATAATCTTGATATGCATAATACATTGATAATAAAGCAAATATGATAATAAATATTAATAGCATTATTGGTGGTACAAGTCTGGCGCTACTTCGTTTTCCTTCACCCGAAGATGTTCTTTTTTCTATTGATTCAAATACTTTACCACTCGTTAAGAAAGCTGCCATGAGTATAAAGAAAAATAATACTAGAATCATCGAAACTATAAAAGATATAAAATATTGTGTATATAACACAAAGCCAGTAAATGTTGTTAATAAGAACGATGCAGAAGTTGATATAATAAATGCTAATATATTATTTATATCTTTTTTCCCCTCTTTTTCATCTTTTCCCCCAATGCTATCTAGCAAAAATTTTATTAAAAAATACAATATTCCAAAATAGAATAGAAAAACAAATATTAAGTTTATCCCCAACATATTTACTAGGTTTATTATAAAATCTGCAAATGATGCCATATATCAAAATTGATTTTTATTACTTTTAAATTATTACATAGAGTCGTAAATATTTATATATTCATTTATATTATTTTTCCAATCAAATTTCTTAGATATATCATACATTTGCTTTTTTATTTCCATTTTTTCATATAAATCTAAATTATAATATTGTAAAAATTTATTATATATGAATTCTTTATCCAAACTATGTGGATCTATACTAATTATATATTCATGATTTATATTTTTACTTATTAAATTTCTATAAAATCCTGTTTTATTGGATAAAACAATCGGAATAAAATTATTCAATGCTTCTAAAGGTGTGTATCCATAAGGTTCATACCTTGATAAAAATATGCCAAAATCAAATACTGGTAATATATATTCCAGATCCAAACTAAATAATACATCATTTCCAAGATAAACTGGAACATATATAACTTTTACATAATTATTTCTATCATTATTTAAATTATTTTCTCTTAATTTCTCAATTATGATATTACTTTCCACATCATGAGTATATATTGGTGGATTCTTATTCTTCATTCTGCCTAATTTATCTAATATGTTTTTTCCATTATATAAAGATCTTATGATTAAATGTATGTTTTCTTCTATATTTTCCTTCAATTTAATATACTCTTTGTAAGATCTAATTATATCGCTATTTTGTCCTTTAATATTGTAAGGGACAAAAATGAATGCAATAGTATTTAATCTATTTTCGTCCAAGTATTTTAATAAATCAATAAATAGATCTAGACCCTTATTATATGGCTCATATCTACCAATTGTATATATCAATAAATATTTTTCTGGTAGATCATAATATGGATAAAAATACCAGGTCAAGAATTCATCCATCCATTTCTTTGAAACTTTATAATAATTAAATAACTCTTTTTCCTTTACGTTTATATAATTATATGTTATATAATCTGATTTTCTCCTATATATTTTATATGCTTCTTCCCCCAAATTATCAGATACTACTGTAAATATATCAGAATTTAATATTGCTTGCTTTTCCAATTGATATTTTGAATTTATTCCTAATCTATATGAATCTTTATCTGGATCTATAATATCCAATGCCTTCCCCACATTTACATTTTTTTCAGATAAAGTTCTTCCAATAACTGTTCCATGAATCGTTAATATTGTCTTATAATTTAAATTATTTTTCTTTATATATAATATTGTACCTCCAGACAGCCATTCATGCGCATGTAATATTTTTTTCTCATTAAAATATTTATCTAACTTTTCTAAAAATATACCAACGGCAACAGACCATAACAATGGTTCATCAAAAGTAAAGTCCGAATTTAAAGAATCTATTTTATACCATTCCCAATATTTATATTTCCATAAATTTCTTTCTTTATTGAAAAATTCATCAAATTCTATTAGGAATACATTTGGTTTTGATTCAATATTCCAATATCCATAATGTACTTTAATCCCATCTAATTGATAGTTTATTTCTTTTATATAACTTGGAGGATCTAATTCAATAAATTCTGAACTATTTTTATATGGACCTATCAGAAAATATTTATCATTATACTTTTCTTTTATATACTTTGCCTTAGTATACAATACTGTATATATTCCTCCCACTTTATTGCATACTTCCCAAGATTGTTCAAATAACATCATCTAAATATAATATCAAATATACTTCTCTTCCTTTTATCACCAGTTATACAATATGCTAGCTCATCTATATATTTTAATGCTTTTGATCTTTCATTATAAAATACAATAGGTTGATATTGAAATTGATAATTAATAAAGTCTTTAATTATTGGAATAACTGTATATATTTCTTTCTTAAATACATCTTCTATAAAGTCTATTTCAATACTCTTATCATATTTATTTAATACTATTTTAACCTTATTTTTATCTAAAAGATCGTGTAATTTTTTATTTACATATAAAGAATAGAAATCTGGATTTATTACTAAGAAGTTTATATCTGATATTTTTTCAATACTTAGTATATAATTTATGTTTGGAAGTGCATCAAAGATAATTACATCATAATATCTTTTCAAATAATTTAAATCATTAATACTAAAATCTAAATTATCTATAATTTTTAAATGAAAATATGGTAATACCTTTATTCCTTGATATACCTTATTTCCAAACAATTTTTCATTATTTAAAAATATTAAATTTGAAGAATATATTCCGTTTGTATCTATTATTAATGCTTTATAGTTATATTCCTTCTTTAAATATGCTGCAAGATTGTTTGCCAATGTTGTTTTTCCAACTCCTCCCTTTAATGATAGAAAAGATATTATCATAATCCTAATAATTTTGAAAATTTTATTTCAGCTTCTTCTTTTGAAAGTTTTTTCTTTACATGTACTTCATGAGCTTTTAAGAAATTTCCTATAATTTTTATATATTCATCTTTATCTTTTGTTTCCATTATCTTTTCATATAAAACTTCCTCTTTTAATGCATTTTTTATCCATTCTGGAAAGTGATCCTTATGATAATTAAATTTGTCATAATCCGCATTATATAACCAAATTAATAGATCTTGAAGACTATATAGTTTTTGTCCATCAATAGTAATAAATGCTTCTTTTTCATTATCAACTTCAATCATATTAAATTTTATATTTTATATCTTTAAAAAATATTTATGACTGGTATTGTATTTTATTTCCATGCGCATCAGCCAAGAAGAATAAGATATTATTCTTTTTTTGATATAGGATCAAAAAATTATTTCAACGATGATCTAAATAAAAGGATATTAGATAGAGTTGTATATAAATGTTATAAACCAGCATTAGAAATGATATACGATAATATCATAAAGTACGATATAAAAGTATCATTTTCAATTTCTGGAACATTAGTTGAACAATTAGAATTATATCATCCAGAAATTCTAGAACTATGGAAAAAATTAATAGATACAGGAAATGTAGAAATTGTATCAGAAACATATTATCATTCATTAGCATATTTAATTGATAAAGATGAATTTATTAATCAAATAAAATTACATAGAAAAAAAATAAAGGAAATATTTAATTATAAATCTAGAAGCTTTAGGAATTTTGAACTTGTATTTAATAACGAAATTGGAGAAATTGTATATTCTTTAGGATATAAAGTAACATTGACTGAAGGAACTGAAAAAATTTTAGGAAATAGGAGTCCAAATTATGTATATAAATTAAAAATAAATAATTTAAGGCTATTATTAAGAAATTATAGATTATCTGATGATATAGGATTTAGGTTTACAAATAAGAACTGGTTAGAATATCCATTAACTGCAGATAAATACTATTTATGGTTAAAGAACACTCCTGGGGATATAATAAATATATTTATGGATTTTGAAACAATAGGGGAACATATATGGAAAGAATCTGGAATATTTGAATTTTGGAACAAGCTATTTGAATATATTGGAAAAGAAAAATATTTTGAAACATATAATATAACTGAAGCTGTTGAAGAATTTAATTATAAAGATGAATTGGATATACCTGAACTAATATCATGGGCAGATATTGAAAGAGATCTATCTGCATGGATTGGAGATAGTATACAAAGAGAAGCTTTAGATTATTTAAGAGAACTATATAAAAAGTTTAAAAATGACGAAAAAACATTAAATATATTGAGATATTTATCAACTTCCGATAATTTCTATTATATGAGTCTAAAATATAATAGCGATGGTGATGTACATAAATATTTTAGGGAAGAGGCTTTTGCAACCCCTTATGATTCTTTTATATCGTATATGAACATTTTAAGAGATATAGAATTAGACCAAACTATTGAAAATAGAAATTAATTTCTCTACAGAATTTTTCCAAGATAAATTTTTTATATCATCCAAACATAACTTTATCTCATATTCTCCCAATTTTGGGTAATATAATAACGCCAATATATAATCTGCCATTTTATTTATATCCCAAAAGTCAACTGCTAATGCATTCTTCAATACTTCATATACTCCTGTTTGTTTTGATATTATAATAAAATCTTTATATTTTAAAGCTTCGAATGGAGTTAAACCAAAAGGTTCTGATACAGATGGTAAAACAAATATATCTGCTATTGAGTATAAATATTCCGCTAAATCATCATCAACCCATCCAGTAAATATTACATTTTTTGATATATTTAAATCTGCAGCCATTTTTATCAACTGTTCTAACATTTCTCCAGTTCCTGCAAATATAAATAGTACATCTTTTCTTTTTTCTAAAACTTTTTTTGCTGCTTTTAATAAATAATCTGGACCTTTATGCATTGTCATCCTTCCAAGATATAATACTATTTTATATTTTTCTTTTATTTTACTATTTACTTTTTCTCTTATATTAAAATCATCATCCTGAGCATTATATATCACATCAATTTTCTTCTCGTCACAATTATAATATTTTATCAGTATATCCTTCTCTCTCTTACTTACTACTATAATTTTATCCGCATATTTACAAACTTCCAATTCTATTCCATAGTCATAATCATATAAGTATTTTAATACATCCGGATTTCCTCCAACTCTATCATATACTAGAGAATGGAAATGAACAACCAGTGGCTTTTTGTATATTTTCTTTATTTCTATTCCTGCTAAAGCAGTCAACCAGTCATATGCATATATTATATCAAAATCTAATTTCATTTTTTTCAATAAATCTATTAATTTATCTTTATATTCAATTACTGCCTTCTTATAGTCTATAATTTTCCTCTCATGTAAAGTAAAAGATTCATATTTAAAATAATCTACATACGATTGATATACTTTCATATTTAATCCAAAAATTTTTGAGTTCTTTAACCTATTATTCCAGAAAGATTTTACATCATCAGTCAGATTTAAAATGAATAAATAAACATTATTATTAAAATAATCAAGATATTTCAAATAATAATATGTTACTTTTTCTAATCCGCCACCTTTCTGAGGAAATACTCTCCAAGATAAAAATAATATTTTCATAATTAAAAAATAAGAAAAATAATTATAAATCTTTTAATAAAAATATTTGTATGGAAAAAGAAATTGAATTAGAAAATTTTGATTATGCTATTATATATAACAAAGGTTCTTTTTTGTTTTTGCCTTTACTATATAACAGTAGATATTTTGGTTTATTACAATATTATAACAACAATTTTATCAAAATATTAGAAAAAATAGAAAATAAAGATATAAATTATAATGAAATTGAAAAGATAATACTAAGGGATTATAATAATATAAAGATAATATATAAAGATGGATGGGAAGAATATAAATTAATAGATAATAAATTAATATATAAAACAAATAAATATTCTACATTAAATGTTTATTTTGATACAAGATATTTGTATGATATAGATGAATGGGAGAGAATATACAATATTGAAAAAAATAATGATTATGTGAAAATAAAATTTAATAGAAGGGATTTAAACTATGAAGCAATAATAAAAAGATTTGAAGTATATCAAGAATTAAATAAATGGATAAAAGTAAATTATAATTATGACTTATATAGAAAATCTCCACCATTTGAAAGATATATATATTTACCATTTTCTTTTTACGCAAAAGAATTAGAAATAATATATAAAAATGATAAAGATAATTTAAATGGAAAAAATCTAATTGAAAATGGATTATTATCTTTTATTTATGATAATAACATTTCTGCAGGTCTTCCATGGTATTTCCAAGAATGGAGCAGAGATGTATTGGTTTCATTAGGTGGATTATACTACATTAATAAAGACATTGTGAAAAATAAATTAATTGAATATTCAAATTATTTTTTGCCAGATGGGAGATTAAAAAATATAAAAAATGAAAATATTGGAAATTCTGATGGAGTAGGATTATATATTTTCAGATTATTTCAATTTAAAGATTTATTTGAAAAAGAAATATTTGATAAATTAGTAAATAATATTATTGGAAAGTTAAATATGTTTGAAGAAAATTATTTAGATGAAAAATTATTTTTGTTTAAAGCATATCCAAATGAAACATGGATGGACACATTAAATAGAATTTATCCGATAGAAATACAATTTTTAATGGCAAATGCGTATGATAATTTATATAATTATACAAAAAAAGATGAATATAAAGAAAAATTAGAAAAAATAAAGAATTCAATTAGAAAGAATTACTTATCAGATTCTTCATTATATGATGATATAAAAAATAAAAAGATAAGATGCAACGTATTTTTATCTTATTACTTTTATCCAAAGATTTTTTCAAATTATGAATGGGAAAATATATTTGATTATTCATTAACACATCTATATCTAAAATGGGGAGGAATTAGTAGTTTATCTATATTTGATAAAGAATTTATTCCATATAGCAATGAAGATAATTATTTTAGAAATGAAGGAAAATCAATGCATAATGGAGATTCATGGATTTTTATAAATAACATTGCTGCTACGGATTTACATAATTTAAATAAGGAAAAATACTGGAATATAATAAGTAGTATTTTGAAATCTAATGAAAGATTAATAAAAATGATAGGAACATTGCCTGAAAGATCTAGTGCATATGAATTAAAACCGGCAGGGGCCTTACATCAACTGTGGTCAATATCAACTTATATAGAATTATTAAATAATATAAGATAAGATGTGGTGGAAAAAATACGGTTTCTCTAAAAATCCTTTAGATATAAGACCAAATGAAGATTTGGTTGGGGTAGATGATATAATAAAAAAAGTAAAAGATTCTATAATAAATGGCGAAATATTTCTATTATATGGACCAATCGGTTCTGGAAAAACTTCTTTAGCATTTAAAATTAAGAGAGATCTATCTGATAGATATAATGTAATATATGTAAATGGAGAATATGAAAGGAATAAAGATTTGGAAGAAACAATCGAAAAAAATAGATATAATAAGTTTTTATTCTTTAAATTTGAAAATAAACTACCTATAGTATTGATATTGGATGAATATTATAATTTTCCAGAGGATGTATCTAAAAAACTAAAATATTTATATGATAATAGGATTGTTCATTCAATAATGTTAATCCAACCGTCTCCGCAAATAATGAATGCTACCCTGTCTTTCTTAAATAGGTTATATAAAAAGATAGAAATGAAATTTCCTCCAGAAGATGAAATATTAAAATTGATAAATAAAAAATTAAAAGGAAGGGTAAATTTAGATGAAAGAATGTTAAGAAATTTAATAAGAAAAAGCAATAATAATATTAGGCAAATATTTATTGAATTAAATAACCTCTTAGAAGGGGGAATAGATAACATAAATAAAGGTTTAGGAGAAATAAAGAATTTAGAAAATGAAATAAAATTGTCTAACACACAAAAAATGATCTTAGAGATATTATATAAAAACAAAATGTCTTCAAAGGATATATCAAGAATATTAAATCTTCCAAGAAATACTGTGTCAAAATATTTGAATAAAATGTATAAACAAGGTATATTAATAAGAGAAGTAGATAACAACGAATATATTTATAGTATAAATCCGCAATATATAAATATCATATCAAAAAAGATAGGAAAATAGCCACCGTAGCTCAGCGGTAGAGCGCTACCCTGGTAAGGTAGAGGTCCCGGGTTCAAGTCCCGGCGGTGGCATAGTTTTATATAAACTCTTTAATTAAGTTATTTTTATCATAGCAGCTTTCGTATTTACAAAAAATATCAACCTAAATTGCGTGACAGGATAAATTTATATTTTAAAAATACTAAAATATTAAAATGATAATAAACTATGGTGTACAAGAATATTTATTTCTTTTCATAGTAACAGAAATAATAGTTGGATTGATATTGCCATTCATATTAATAAAAGGGGAAAAAGGAAAAATAATAGAGCTAAAATTATATTCTCTGGTAGGTTTTATATTACATGTACTTGTTGGAATGACGTTTATAATGATATTAGCATCAATAGACTATTATTATAACTTTTCACTGTTTGATTATAATTTGGGTTATAGTATTGGATTCATATTGTTTATACTAGGGTTGATAATACAAGGAGTTGCTGAAGCAACCCTTGGAAAATATTATTTACCATCTATTGGGACTGTTGAGGGTCAGAAGATAATTAAAAACGGAATATATAAATATATAAGACATCCAGGATATTTGGGGGAAATATTAATATTCTTTGGACTTGGTTTTGTAACATATAGTTTATTGGGAATATTGGGAGCTTTCATCGTATCATTAATGGTGTATTTTGGAAAAGTGATTCCGGAAGAAAAATATATGTTAGAAAAGTTTGGAAAGGAATATGAAGAATATATGAAAGAAACTTTTAGATTTATTCCTTATATATTTTAATTTTTTTATATATCTTATTTAGAATAATACTTAAAAAAATTAAATATTGGTACCATTTTAATATGGAATCGACTAAAATATACCTAATTGGTTTGATATTCCCGAATTCATAAGATTCGATATTTTATTCCTTATATATTTTGATTTTCTATATATTTTATTTGGGACCGTAGTCCAGCCTGGAAGGATGTCGGTTTGGGGTACCGGTGGTCCCGGGTTCAAGTCCCGGCGGTCCCATCAGTATAAAATAAATATTATTATTCCAACTATTACACCAATCAACAACCCAATATTTAAATAATTATATTGAACTTTCTTATTGAATTGTACAGTAATATTTAATGGTTGATTCACAATAAAATTATATCCATCTTCATAATAAATTGTATCATAAAAGAATCCAGATTCAATATACTTGGCTGGTAAAATATTTATTACAGTTCCTTTATTTAAAAAAATAGAAGTATTTCCATAAGTATTTACAGAATTATTTATGGAAATATTTACTAAAAATGGTGTATTAATATTTACTAAATATTGATATACACAATAGCTAGATAGATCAATATTTGTTGGAGAGGACATATTTATTGTTACGTTGTTCTGATTGCAATAAAATCTTTCATAATTATTTATATAACTAATTGTATTTATTAATATAGTTACATTATTATTTGCATTTATATAAAAACTCGTATTTCCATAATATGTATTATTGTTTATTGTATAATTAAACGGTGAGGATATATTTAATTGATACTGCAAATAACAATAATCAGATATATCAACAACTTTTGAAGTATTTATATTTAATGTTATGTTATTTTGACAATAATATCGATAATTTTCAAAATTATATATTTGATTTAAGTATATATTCAACAGATCTTTTGCATAAAGATAATATATATTATTATAATGTGTTTCATTTAAATAATTTCCAGAAATTGTAAAATTTATTCCAATACTGTTATTTATAATAACTAAATAATATTTAATATAGTTTGTAGAGATATTATAATCCTTATTTACTAGCAGACTTATATTTACATACTGATGGGAATAATCTATACTATAATATACCCCGTTTATTGTTAAATTACTTAATACATATAATGTATTGTTTTGATAAACATATATTGGAATTTTCACATTAAAGATTAGCCCAAGTGGATATTGATAATTTATGTATGAGTTGTTGTAAGAATAATAAACAGATATATTATAGTTTGTGATATTTGCATTTCCTAAATACTTTGGATAAAAAGGTCCTACAGATAAATTTACAAATCCTTGCGATATTATATTCGCACTAATATTTGAAGAATATTCTGCAGTATTAGCACCATAATTAAATATTGAAGGACTTGGGGTAAGATAATAACTTCCATTATTTTTATAAGAATAATATAAACCCAAAAATCCACTAATATTTTTTACATCTATACAAGCCCCATTTCCTGGTCCACCAATAACCAATTCTAAATTCTTAATATTTCTAGAACTTGTAAAATTGGGAAAAATAACTATACTACCATTTGACGGAATTAATAATGTAACATTATCGTACCAATTTATATTTTGTCCATCTAGACTATAACCAAATTGTATTACTGGATGGGAATTATTTTGAGTAATATTTATTATTAAATATACATTTAATGGATATTGTAAAGAAAAATGATTTGTTGCATATACATAAAAATATTTATCATCATATTTACTTATTATTCCATTACCTTTAATTAAATTATTCGATGATAGATTATGATTAAAAGAGGTAAAATTCCATATATTATTAGCAAAAATAAAATATCTACCGGTATTGTTTATTAATAAAACATTCTGTAACCAATAATGTTGGCCATTACTTAATTCTAGAATCGCATTTAATTGTATTGAGCCCGAATCCTCACCTAAAAAAGTATTAGAACATAAAGAACTAACATATGAACTAAAATTATCTAAATAAATTTTTCCAATAACTTTATTTGTCTTAACATTATATCCATAAACGATTCTATTGTTAATATATATACCATAATCAGAAATTCCTATTGGAAAATAAATATTTTTTTCAGATTGATTTGTCAAACTATATATAAAAAAATAAGATGCATTTTGTGTATTGTTATTATAAATTATTATGTAATAATTTTCTGAAGATAGATTTATACTTTGATTTATATAATTTGTATATCTTTGATAGATTGATGTAAAATTTTCGCTGTTTTTAAAATTTTGATAATTTTGTTGATCCATTATATAAAAATTTAAAGGAATTGATGAACTAAAATATATGTTTAAATACTGGTTTGATGAATTTATCAAATAATAATAATAATATTCTGGATATAAAATATAAAAATAACCATAAGAACCTTGTTCCAAATTATATAAATTTAGATGACTTATATTTATTGGATTTATTGGAACATTAAATAATGTTGATGAATAATTTTGTGAATATATATTAAAAAAATTAGATATCAAAGTTAATAATGCAAATAGTTTTATTTTTTTCATAAAAGTTTATTATTATCTAATTTTTTATAAAGTTTTATTTAAATATTTGATTATGAGAATATTTATTTTTTATTCAAATACTATAAGAACTGATGGAAATTTTAAAAACATATATTATTCTGGGAGATTGGATATAGCAATTAATTCAATTATACATGCTTTTTTTGTATCAAATGGATTGAGAAAAAATACTAGATTTGATTTATATTTAACTGGAAAACCAGTTCCTCCTAGATTAATAAGGATAGAGTCCGACATAAATACACCATGGTCAAAAAAGGATATATCTACATTATTATCAATATCATTGAAAAAATATAATAAAAAGAATATTAAAAGTCCATTTTCAGGTATATATGTAGATAAAGTTGATTTTTTTGATTTATTAAGCGAATATAAAAATAATGGAAAAAATATATATTTATTGGATAAAGATGGTGAATTTATTGAAAATATAAAAATTGAAAATCCTGTATTTATTATTGGAGATTTCTTAGGAATACCGAAAGATATTAAGAAAAAGATAGAAAAAGATGTAATAAAAATTTCTTTGGGAGATATTAATTATTTTTCATCACAGGTTATTGTAATATTAAACTACTATTTGGATAAAATGAATTTTGAAAAAGATATATATGATACATCATATAAATTTGTTTGTAGAGAATGATACTTGGTTTAGATCTATCTGCAAAAGAAAATAATAGAACTGGATATTTTTATTTTAATAATAAACCAATATTTGGAATATTATATAAAAATGAGGAAATATTGAATTTAATAGAAAAAGAAAAATTTAAATATATATTTATTGATGCACCTCTAAGTTATGAATATCCATATAGAATAGAAGAAAAATTATTATATAAATATGGATTTAAACCATTACCATTATCTTTAAAATCAATGAAATTTTTATATGAAAGGGCTAACTTATTAAAAAATAAAATAATGGGGATTAATAATGATATAGAAATATATGAAACATTTCCAAGAGCGGTGGAAAAAATACTAAAATTAAAATACCAATATTTTTCAAAAGTATTTGAATATAAAGATATTTATGATGCATATTTATCATATTTAGCCGGTCTATTCTTCAAATTAAATAAATATGAAAAATTTGGAAATTTAATACTACCAAAAATATAATATATATAGGACCCGTAGTTCAGCATGGATAGAATTCTCGGTTGCGGTCCGAGAGGTCCGGGGTTCGAATCCCCGCGGGTCCATGTCTATAAAAATCTTTGTTACTAAAAGATAACAATAAAGGTGTTTTTCCAATATTATAATAATAATGTTTAAAATGCCCGGTCTATATCTCAATACAAGAGTCTATGCAATAAGAAGAAGAAAAAGCAATCTAGATGAAATACTTGCATATCGAGTACATCAAGAAAAAGGATTTATATCTTATACTTTTCAAACAAGAAGAGAAATACCAGATGTATTAGAAATTTATAAGAAATTAGATTTGGATGATGATAATGAATATTATCCTGCAGCATTTATATCACCTCCGCCATCACCTGAAATGCATAGACAACCCATTCCTTTTGATGGTCACTTTGCCTTAGTTATAGGATATGCAAAAGAAATACCACCTTATGTGCCACTAAATAATCTAATCTATGCACTCGGTATAGAAATTATGGGAGAAAAAAATAAACTATCAGAGATACATGTAAACGGTATTAGTGGACTTGATTTTCTACAAGATCATAAAAAGCCTAAAAAATATATTTTATATTTAGAAAATGTTACTAATTCGGCAGATTTGATTAGTTTTATTATATACAATAACATGTATTCTACAAGTAGTGGAAAGAATAGAATGATGAAAGCTGGTTTGTTCATCATTATTGATGATGATGATACTTCTGAAAATCATACATTTACTCCTACCGATATTAAGATACTTGAAATATTCATATAGCATAAGAATGGGGGTTAGAATTCTATATTTAATTACTCCGAAATTATCATATCACATATACCTTTTTGATGTTAAACAAATATTTATTACCGAATAAATTAATTCTTTTGTCTCTTTTGTTATTAACCAATATCAAAAAATTTAATCAATATAAATTCTAGGCATTACACCATTTGGAGGCATAAATCTCACTCTAGCCCAGTACCAGGTACTTATCATTGTACCTTCCACTGAATAAGCACCTATCACATAATAATTATATTTCTTTATACGACCTTGAGACCCTATAGAATTAATTTTATAGTTTAATCCTACTCCTCTATTATTTGCATAATCCCAATATACTGAAACTATAGAATCTGCCATAGGATACTCATTATATGAATAACCATAACTCGATGTAAGTGATCCTACAGCAATACCACCATGATTATCTCCAACATACCTGACTGGTTGATATCCAAAGCCATCTTTTTCATATGGAGTATTATTAATGTATACACCAATACCATGACCACCACGGGAACCTCGTACTGTATAAGAGGCCAAATAAGCATCGAAGATTGTATCTGGAGGGAAATCTGATAATGTAAACAATCCAGCCCATGATCTAGAAGTGGATGAATTGATAGTTAATCCGTTATTTACTGTTATGGTTGCACCATATAAACTGGCTCTCCATTTACTCATATCAAATATTATTCCAGTAAAATTATCATAGAATAAAAATACATATTCTCCATTATCATATTGTCCATATGTTGGGGATAAATGTGGTGCTTGTCCTACATAGGGGTAATATTGTTGGTAATAGTCTGTATCATTAGATCCTATGTACATATGTGCTGTTACATAACCGTAAGGAGATATTCCATTTGGTAATTTTACCCACCATACATAACATGCAATTTCTCTATGACCCATTCGACCTTCATACCATAATTGACCTTCATACCATGAATATAAAATATTATCATCACTATCTGTAAACATTACATTTTGTCCATTTGGATTTATTTGATTAAACAATGTTGCATTATTTATGTAGGAGAAGCTATTAACTATATTTACACTTCCATTACATATTGCTATCTGTTGTTGGAATGGAGATTGTGTTGGAATAGATTGAACATTGTATATTACTATTGGAATGTGCAATAAATTATCAGAACCATTAGAGCTAGTAGAACTTTCATTATAAACTACATTATTAGAATTATCAAAATTAGAAACATATACAAAATTAAACCTATTGTCATCTGATACTGCATAATTATAAATAACCCCGCCATATATAAAACTTGTATTTATAATATACGCAGTAGAATTATAATGACAAGTCTTATCTATTATATGACACAAACTGTTTCTTCCCGAAGGAATCACATTTCCTGCATCACATGCGACACTACTTCCGTTTATAAGTACAACATTTCCATTATTATCTATGAAGATTATTTGATAATCACTTACATTTATTTGTGTGCTTCCATTATTGTAGATATCAAAATATATGGTATTATTTAAACAATATACACTATTTATTACAAATGATGTATGCTGGGGTTGTTGCATAATTATGTTAGTATACACATAATATGTTCCTGCAGCCGCAGCTGCTATACCAACTATTATTATAATTAGAACTATTGGGGCAATTGTTCTCATAAAAACCCGTTATAAAATTAAATTTAAAAATTTTATTAAATTCTTAAATGCGGCGGAGGGGATTTGAACCCCTGGCGGATCTTATCCAATCGGACCTAAACCGACCCCCTTTGACCTCTCGGGCACCGCCGCTTATAAAAATTAATTGACTTTCTTTATATAAAACTTATCAACTTTCTTTTCACCTTCTTTTAAGTTAATTATTCCATCCTTACACTTTAAATTTATATCATTTATTAAATCTTTATATTTTAAAACATATTTTATTATATCAGATATATATAAACTAGTTTCTAAGTATAATTTTCCATCCTTTATATTGTTTTTAATATATTCCTCCAATACTATATTTAACTTTTTATTATATTCCTCCCTTTCCTTATTTATTTTCTCAATATAGTTATTTAAATTATTTATATCAACATTATACTTACTTTTTATATCTAAAATTTTTTCCTCATAATTTTCAAATTCTTCTATAACCCTATCACCAGCAACAAATCTAAACCTTATCAACCCATCTGCAATTTTTTCTACACTCTTTATTTTTACTAATCCAATTTCTAATGTATTATCTAAATGTGTTCCAGAACATGCTTCAACATCTGTATTTTCTATTTCAACAATTCTTAATTTTGTTTCTGGTATAAATCCTCCCTGATATATTATAAATCCATATTTTTCTTCAGCTTCATTTCTTAATAAATAAAATTTATTTATTTTTCTTCCTTCTAATATTGTTTTATTTAATTCTCTTTCAATTAACTTTATTTCATTATATGAAGGTACTTTATAATGTGTAACATCCAATTTTCCTTCATATTCATTTTTCTCAGCACCTGCCTGCCATATATGGTTTCCATATATTTTTCTTAATACAAATGTCAATAAATGGGTTGCAGTATGATGTCTCGATATTCTATATCTTCTATCTTTATCAATAATTTGTAAAATATTTGAATTTTTATCCCAATTAATTTTTCTATCTATTTTATGTAATATTATTTTTTCATATTCAATTACATCAATAACCTTTGCATAATAACTTTCAAATCCTTCAACTTTGTTACCACTTAAATAATCCTTTAATATTTCTTTTACATAATATGGAAAATCATAATTATTCAAAATTTCTCTCGAATAATTTTTTATTTCATCTAAGTTAAATACATATCCTATATCATTTACCTGTCCACCTTTTGTTGGATAAAATACGGTTCTATCAAATATTAAATATTCATTTTCTATACCCATTAATTTTCCAATATCATAATATTTTTTCCATGATTCATAGAATAACTTATATGTTTCAGAATAATTTATATTTAAATTTAATTTTTCTTCTTTTCTTATTTTTTTAGATTTTTCTTTATGTTCCTCGATTAATTTATTTAATTCTTCTCTATTTATTTTTATATTTGGGTTTATATCTTCTATAATTTCTAAAGAAATTCCATATGATGTATATAATTCGAATATTTTCTTTGTATCAACATTCTTTAAATTATTTAAAATTTTTTGAGCATTTTTCTTTACTTCTACATATTTTTCATACTCATATTTTAATATATCAACAATTTCATTTATATTTTCCTTTAATTTTTCTTCATACCAATCCTCAGAAATTTTTATCAATAATTTTCTTAAGAAATCTTCTATATCATTTATTTCAAAATGTTTATCGATAAAATAAAACATTCTCCTTGCAACCAATCTTAAATTATAATTTCCACCAATATTTGAAGGTAATGCTCCATCAGATATTGCAATGTATAATGATCTAATATGATCTGAAATTGAATATATTGCCCTCATTATTTCAATATTGTTTTTAGGATCTATTCCTTTTTCTTTTAAAAATTCTTCAAAAGATCTTATATCATTTTTTTCAAAATCAAATAATGAAGAATACATTGAAATCTTTGATAATAAATCTATATCAATTTCATATTTTATATTATCTAATAAGAATTTCATTGTATTTGGAAACACAATATCATATGATGTGCTTGTACCATTTGTAATCCATGCAACTCTTTCCTGTCCCATTCCCATATCCAAAACTTTTAATTTATCCAACTCTATCCATTCATTATTAATAATTTTATATTGCATATATACTTGATTTGCAACCTCTAAACCCTTTATAAAAAATTCGATTGATGTTCCACCATTTCCCCCACCTTCCCATTTATCTTCATGAAATAAAAATTCATCCATTGGAAAATTATTATCTTCAAACCAATAATATAGATCTAAAAAATATTGATTTATATCATATTCTTCAGGTTTTACAAATGCGTGTTGTCCAATCATTACAAAACCGGTATAATGTCTTCCTGTTAACCCAACGTTTCTAACATCATTAAATCTCAAACAAAATTGAGGAACAGTTAATTTTTTTGAAGGTGGTTCTGTATATCCTTCAACAACCCATGGTTGAAAATCTGCAATTGATGCAATTACAAAATCTATATCATCCCTCCACCTTGCTACGACAGGATATCTATTTATTATCGCATAACCCCTTTTATTTAAATATTTTGAAAAATTTTCCCATACTTCTCTATATGATAATTTTTTTCCAACAGGGTTATTTATAAAACCATAATTTTCATGATCCCCACATACTTTTCTATTTTTATCGGATGTCCAAAAATACTTTCCACAAATTCCACATTTTTTTCTAGTTAAATCTAAACTTTCTAAAGCTTTTTTTGGATATAATTTTTCATAATTAGATTGCACCCTTTTTCTTTAATAATTCATATTTCTGCATTACTAATATTTCATCCATTGATAGTTCAGAACCTTTCATAATTTTTTGTTGTATCTTTGAATATTCTTCGATTATTTTGTTCCTTTCTTCTTCTGATATTTCAACAGTCTGTTTTTGTAATCTTTGACTTATGTATCTTTGTAAATCTTCATTTAATTTATCTTCAAGTTCTCTTATTCTATCTTTTATCTGTTTTATTTGTTCCTTAATTTTGTTATATTCATCCATTATTTGTGTTAATCTTTCCTTTATCTGTTTTATTTGTTCTTTTATAACCTTTCTTCCATCAATATTTCTTCTAATATTTTGGCCTATTATTGATAATTTGGATCTATAAGCATTATATTCTTCTCTCAATTTATCGATTTCTTGTAAAATAGAAGATATTTCTTCGTATTTACCTAAAAGTTTTCTCAAGTATTTTATTCTATTCCAAATTTTCTTTTCCTGAGAATATGATAAAACCTCGGTCTGTAAAACATATTCTAATGTTTCCAATTCTTTTTTATATTTATTTATATCTTTTATTATATCTTTGTTCTTGAATACATCTTTTCTTGTTTGCTTTATTTCATCCAATTTTTTCTTTAATTCTTCCAGTTTTTCTAATGTTTTTTCCCTTTCATTCATTAAATTATCCAATATTTTACTATACTCTTCCTTTTTACTTCTCAATCCCTTTAATTTTTCTAATAATTTTTTTCTTTCTTTATATAAAACTCGCTTTCTGGAGTATAAATTTTCCTTTTCTTCTCCTAACTTAATTAATTCTTTTTTTGTTAAGATAATGCCCCTATAAATCTTATCTGAATCTGTCACCTTAAAATAAAATTGTATATAAAAATTTATAAATTTTAGAAACCAAATAAAGATGCTAAACCCTCTAATGCTTGTTCTTCCTTCTTTTCTTCTACCTTCTTCTCTTGCTTTTCTTCCTTCTTTTGTTCTACTTGCTGTGGACTAACCTGTACTGGAGCAGAAGATAACGATTCTTCCTTTATTTTATCCAAATCAACTCCTTGTAAGCTTGCTAATACGGCATTTATCATTGCATCATTTGGTTCTATTCCTACTGATGTCAATACTTTCTTTATATTATCTGCATTTATTTCTTTTTTAGCTTCATGTAATAACCATACTGCATATATATATTCAAGACCCATTCTATTATTGTTAAAAAAAATATATTTAAAAATGATATCCTTTATTTTATATCCTCAAACCTTTGAATTAATTTATCCAATATGGGTTTTGCTGTAGTTGTTAATAAATCTTCATAAGATACTCTATGCGGTTCAAACGGACCATGTCTTCTAATATAATCTGCAATTTCTAATGCTTTATTTCTTACATAATCAAATGCTGGATCGTCAAACATATCTTCAGGCCCATATAACCTATCTCTTTTTACCTGAAATCCCAATGCAATTACTCTTGGAGGTCCATCAAACCTTGTTGCCCTTGCATTCTTTAAACTTACGGGTAATAAAGGACCCCAATATGACCCTCTCATCCACCCATTTACCATATATGGAAATGAAAAAGCTTCTAATATTTCCCCAACAGATGGAAATCCTTTTTGTGCTCTAACAATCATTACTGGATCGTCTTTTCCAGCATATCTACCAGCTTCTTCATATAATCTTTCTGTAGAAGAAACCGCTACAGGTTCATTATTTGGATATTTATCAGACCTTGGATATACTCTTTTTATGGCAAATCTTTCGGATGTTCCAACTAGTAATAATAAGTCATAAATTTCTTCTGGAGAATTTAAATATATTCTTTTATGATTATACAAATCCCACACTTCAAATCTAAATCCGGGTCTCGTATCAGGATCGATTACTAAACCAGGTGTATTAAATGGGTTTGCAAACATTTGAAATAAAGGATAATTAAATGCCCCAGATTCTGTTTTATCTGCAGCAAATACAATTATTGGTTCTGAAGATCTTAATGTAAATTCCATTTCCGCAACTCCAGGTCCCATTCCAATTAATGAACCGGTAAATTCGTTTTTTAATAAATCTCCACCAGCACCATATAAATGCATCTCTTTTGCAATTTCAGAATTTTTCTTAAATATTTCAAATGCTATTTGATGTATTTCCCTATTATTTTCCCCTTTATTGTGTAATATTATCAAATTCAAATCATCTCCTACATGAAATACAAAATAATCAAATATTTTTTCTCCCTTATATCTATCTAATATATCTGAAGCTATTTCTTCAAATATTTCTGGAATATTTGAATTTCCAACCAAACTTCCTATATCTGCTTTTAAAACACTTATTGTTATTTTTTCTGATGGGGTCATATAATATTTTTTAATTTCATTTTTTATAGTATTATTATACCACCCAAAGGTATAAAAGTTTCAATGATTAAATACCTTTCCTAAAAATATTTAATAATGGCGAAGAGTTCACCACCTTACATAAAATATATGATATATGCGTCAGTATATATTGATGGGGTAGTTGAGAAACCAGATGTAATAGGAGCAATATTTGGACAAACAGAAGGATTATTGGGATCAGAAATGGATTTAAGAGAATTACAAAGATCTGGAAAAGTTGGAAGAATAGATGTAAATCTTAGAGTAGAAAATGATAAAACAATAGGAGAAATTAGGATACCAACAAGTTTAAATAGATTTGAGACTACATTAATTGCTGCAACATTAGAAACTGTAACAAGAATTGGACCAACACACGCAACAATAAAAGTACAAAAAATAGAAGATATAAGAAAAACAAAAGTACAACAAATATTAGAAAGAGCTAGAGAATTATTAACAAAATTAGTAAATGAAGAATTACCAGATCCAAAAGAATTACTATTATATTTAGAATATTCACATAATATGAAATCACTAATTGAATATGGACCGGAAAAATTACCTGCAGGACCAGATGTAGATAAATCAGAAGAAATAATATTGGTAGAAGGAAGAGCAGATGTTTTAAATTTATTAAGATACGGGATTACAAATGTAATAGCATTAAACGGATTAAATGTACCAAAAACATTAGTTGATTTATCAAAGAAAAAGATTGTAATAACATTCTTTGATGGGGATAGGGGCGGAGATTTATTAGTAAAAGAATGTATGTTAAGTGGTGTTGATATTGATTTTGTAGCAAAACCAGAACCTGGTAGAGAAGTTGAAGAATTATCTGGAAAAGAAATATTAAAAGCTCTAAAGAATAAAATATCATTTGATCAGATTAGAGCATATTATGAAAAATTAGAAGGAAATATTGAAGATGTAAGAAATGTTAGGAATGAAAAAAAAATAAAAGATCCAATATTACAAAAACTAAAGTCGTATATCAATGATATATTTAAAACTGATCAGGCTTTATTATTGGATGAACACTTCAATATATTAAATAAAGTACAAGTAGATAAATTGGGGGAAATAATATTAAAATATAATAATTTATCTTATTTAGTAATGGATGGTATATTAACAAGAGAATTATTAGAATTAATAGAAAAGAGTACAAATATAAAATATATAGTATGTATAGATAGTATACAGAAAAGTAGTAATAAAGTAAAGATATATACAATAAGCGATCTTGATAAAGTCTAGCTTTTTTCTATCTGATAATTTATTATTCCACTGATAGAATTATTTCCTACAGATGAATAATATAATGTTAAATATAAAACCCCTCCAAGTCTTTCCCATTGGGTAATTGTCAGTCTTGTTTGTTCATCCAATTCAAAATTATATTGTATAGTAATATAGCTATTTGGTTGTATTATATATATGTTCTGTAAAAAATTTCCAGAGGTTACTATTGAAGATGTCTGGTATGAATTCTTTAATCCTAAAAGTGAGAAATAAATTTCAACAGAATAATTGTTCGGGTTATTTACATTAAAAGAAAAATAATTCTCACTCACTGTAAAATTTGATATATATAGATCATATATATTTTTAGGATTTACCATCTTATTCCCACTAAAATATGTTGAATATGAATAATATATTAGGTAAATTACTGGTATAGAAAATGCTAAGAATAATAAATTTAATATTATCTTTTCTTTATCCATAATATATGGATGAATTTAATAAATTAAAAATATATCATATAAAAAAATACAAAGAAGCAAAAGAAAAATATTTAGTAGACCAACCAATATATTATATTTTAGATTTTATTAACTCATTAGACTTCTTTTTTACAACATCTTCATGTGCTGGTAGGATAATTTTACTAAAAATACCAAAAAGTGGAAAAAAATTTGAAGCAGAATTTTTATTTAAATCTCATTATTATGTAAACTTTTATTATATATGGAATAAATTATTAGATGTATATAAAAATTATGATGAGAAAATATATTTCAAACAAGAACCATTTATTCTACATGTATCTTCAAAAAACATAGAAAAAGCATATGAACTATTAAATATTGCAAGAAAATCAGGGTTTAAACATTCCGGAATATTCTTAATAGATGATAAAAGAGTGATGGTTGAAATTGTGGGAAATGAAAAAATTGAAACGATTGTATCAAAAAATAAAAAACTATTAGTAAGTAAAGAATATTTTTATAATTTAGTAAGAGAAGCAAATGAAAAATTAAAGAATGTAAGAAAAAGAATAGATATATTTTATAAAAATCTTTTATCCTATTATATAACAGTATGAATCATCACAATAATTGTCTATTGTTTCATTATTTATTTTTACAAATTTATATAAATAATAATTGTACATAAATTGATTATTTATATATGATTCTACAACATAACATTTAGCATTAAAATAATAATTTCCATTATCATTATAACATCCAAATTCGCTTATTGTACATATATTTGGCAAAAGGATTTTCAACAAGTTTTGTGATGATAAACAGTTAAAATCATTATCATATGGTCCAAATTTTATTGTTTGATTATTTATAGAACAACTGACATTACTATAATTTATTTGAATATTTAAAGGTATTAAAGCTGGATAATATCCACCAGTATAATATGTATATCTTTCTAAAACATTTTCTACAAAGCTTCTACTAACTTTTACATTTTTTTCAGTACTAATACTTGCATTAGTTATATTATACCAATATCCATTGAATATATTTACCTCATCTAATACTTGATAATTAAAAATAGATAAAATTTGACTTGTATTTAAATATGAGCACGCATACATGTATTCAAAATATTCATCATCTATTATGCATTGATTATTAACAATTTGTCCTACTGATTCACATGGTATTACAATTGTCACATTTGTAATATTTGGATATTGTACTGGTAAAAGTTGAGATGTATATAAATCTAAAACATAGTAATATGTATTATTAAATGATAAGTTTAAGTATAAATTATCACCAATTGTTTTTTTAGAATATGAACTATTATATAAATGTATGTAATTTGATTGGTTTGTTAAATTATAATATATAAATTGAAATGTTCTATTATACAAATAACCGATTAATTTATTATAGTACAGTAAATATGGATATATTGGATATTCTATCATATAATTTAGCTGTGGAAAAGCCACATTTCTTTCATATTTATTTAATACAAAGAATGTATATTGTGGGTTTGATAGTATAAAACTATTTTTAGAAATATCATAATAGAAAGTTTGATATGAAAAATTTGCATATTTAAAATTTAAATTTGCATTTAAATATTTGATTTCTTCCCTTAGGTCTTGATTTACAATATTCCCAATATTACCAAGTAAATTTATTATATTTTGGTAATTATTTACATTATCTAAAGGAATCATTGGAACGCATAATGAATAATTTATATTATAATTATTTTCATTACTTTCTACACTTTTTAAATTAAATAAAAGAGGTACTTGACATTGTGAATAATAATTAGGGATATTATTTCCAAATACATAATTTATATTATATGTAGATCCTAAAAAAATATTTGTTAAAAGGTTATTTAATAAATTATATCTAATATCAAACGGTATATAAACGAATAATAAATATAAAAATCCTTGATATGCAATATAGTCTTCACTTAAATATTTTAAAGATTCTGTCGCAATTTGAATTTGAGAATTTAAATAATATATACCAAAGACAGTTAAAATTATTACGCCCATAAACAATGCAATTGGTGCTAAAGATGTTTTCATATAAATTCAATTATGTTTTAATATTATTAATTTTAAGGATGAATATAACGAATATAAAAGCTATAATTTACATAAAAGTTGTATAATACTGTTGGTGGACAAACATAAAATGTATGGGGTTTACCATTCAAATAAACTATATACTCTATATATCCTCTATTTGGACATGCTCCAATTATTGTACTATTATCTAAATAAAATGTTATAATTGTAGCAGAATTATTTAGATAGTATAATACATTATTTGTTAATTCATTTATTATATGATCATTCAACGCTTTATTATTACTAAATCCTGCATAAATATCTATTACAGGTACTGTTACATTATTAAAATAAATTAGAGAACTTAAAAAACCATTTGCAGATTTATATTCAATACCAACAGCATTTAAACTAGCTATATTATTTAATACTGGATTTCCGAATGAAAATATACTAAAGATAAATATAAAGAATAACGCTATAATAATTATTATAGCAATAACAAATGATAAAAAGAAACCTATCTGTATCTTCATTGTATTTTAGTGGCTTTACATGAAGATATATTTATCTGGCCTCCAGCAATCATATCACATATCATATTATATATACCATTCATGTAAAGATATCCTACCCCATATAAAGATACTATTACAGGTTCTCCACTATTATATTCGGGTAAAACAATATAATATGACACTAATGGGTGAATATACACTTCATCATAATAAAAACCCCCATATCCTACAGAACTAATTATTATTTCATTATTTATGATTTCGTAGTTTCGGTATATATTTCTTGTCTCATTATATATGTATAAACTATAATTATGGAAATAGTTGATCAAAAATTGGTTTAAGGCTGGTAAATTTCCATCATATGTATAATTAATGTTATAAATATTATATGCAACCTTGTATGGAACTACACTTATGTTATACTTAAAACTAAGATTATATGGGTCATAAGAATATGACTTATTTATATTGTTAATATTATAGAAAAAGAAATATATATAACTATTATAAGAAAAGTTTAGATATGTATATTTAAGTTTGTTTGATTCATTTGATTGATTAATAAAATAATGGAATGTTCCGGACATATTCATAAAGCATTTTTGATATGTATCATTATATTTATTTATAATATTTGTATTTGGTGCATAAAACAATAAAAAAGGATTTTTTGTACTTTCATATAAACAATAATTTAACCTATCTATTAATAAACTATTTGTAAATTGCTGAAACATATATTGTGAATATGATTCTATATTAAAAAATGCATATAATAGTGCTATAACAAAAAATACGAATATTATAACAACTGCGGCAGCTATATATTCTATTATATCCTTTAAAGATAAAGCCCTCATGATTTAGAAGATAATATTGATACATTTAAATATGGGCCTCCGTATTCTGAACCAACTTTTGATAAAATAATGAACTGTGGATATACTTCACGACCTTTATCATTTATATTTCCTAAAATTACTTTAAATATATTGTTTTGTGTTTTATCATTTGGATTATAAATATACCTAAAGCTTAGATCACATAAATAAGGATCCTTACATTCATTATAAAATGTAAAATTTGGATTATAATATATTGGTAACGTTAAATACGGGTGGTATACTGTATATTTTGCACTTGGAAGTATGGAATTTTTATTATCCTCATTTATAAATTTATTATAATAACAACCTACATGTGGGTTAGATGTAAACTGAAGATATTTAATTATTGTGATTGCTGAAGTAAATGCTAAATTAAACGCAACAGCAGCAAAAAAACCTGCTGGAAATGGCATAATTTGCATCAATATCATATCTACAACTTGCATTTTGGTAAATATAGCGGTAGACCATATGGTAGGTCCCACTGATGATTGTAATGCATTGAAAATATTACCCCAAATATTTTGATTCCCATATGAATATTGTAAATATGCGGATTGTGCTGTATAAAATGCATACGTACCAGCAAAGTTCATTACTGTTTGTTTAGCAATTGCTGGTGTAGATTTATATACATTATTTAAAGCTGATAAAACTTTCGATAAAGCATTAGTACCACCAGCCTTTAATCCTGGCACATATGCAGATACTGCAACTACAAAAGATTCTATTGCATTATATGCAAGCTCTTGCCATAGATCATATACATAACATACTCCAATACTAATAAGAAAATTGTTATTATCATATAATGGGTTTGGTGGTGAATAAGAAGGTGTTGGCGGCGTTATTCTAAATTCATAGAAAAAGACTGGCTCGTTAGTTAATAAAAATGCAGCATTTATATTTCCAGGCTCAGATGTGGAATATACAATAAAACTAGCAACTTCTAATACTAAATGTGGATTGTGTGTACCAAATATTCTTGCAACAATATATGGAAAATATATTCCTATTAATGATACAATTATTAAAAATATTGATGCTATTATTGCATCTAATAATTCATCTAGATCCATATTATTTTGGAATAGTTGCTCCTATATATATGTTAATATCTGCTGTTTTTTTATCTTTATTACTATATATATCCATATATATTGCTGTTGGTGGTAAAGAGCCTGCAAAATACAATATTGGGAAATCTATCCCAAATATATTTTCAAAAATATTACCAAACGTGGCAGCTTTTATAATCTCACCTACAAGATTACTATAAGATATTTGAGAGTTTCTTGGAAATCCTGATAATATCACACATTTTGATGGATTATATGGTAAATTTTGACTTTCATAATCTATATTTTGGTTTGGAGCACAATATATTTTATCACCTCCGACATTTGGAGACGTAAATTTACATCCATTATTATTACATGTTATTGTAGTATCATTTACTATAGTAAGAACCATTGAAGATGTTGAAAAGAAAAGATCTGTTATACTTATAAAAATTTGAAATTTATTAGATAAATCTTTATTGGAAGAGTATGCTAGCAAACCAGCATCAACATTTAATCCTTGTATTTTTATATTTATTTCATCTACATTTAAAGATCTTTGCTTTATTAATTTACAATATTCTAATGCTGGCGCAAATATGACAGTCTTTCCATTATCTACGGTAGAAACATTCCAATAGGCTATTTTAACAGATAATGCACCTACAACTTGATTTGGAGGTAAACAACGATATAATTGTAAGTACCACCCATCTTTATTTGTCAATACAAAAACATAATTGTAATCATAATTATTTATAAATACTCTTCCATAATTTTTGTTATTTTTGTCATTTATACTATCAGCAATTGAATTTAAATATCCAACGTATCTTGCCTCATCTCCCATTGCTATTCCAATAAACACCATAATAATATAAAATATTAAAACTGCCAGTACAATTAATATTATTATATCAAAAATTATTCTAAGAAAATTATTCTTCATATTATCCCAATCCTGATCGATTTAGTAAATCGTATCCAACGTTAGTCGCATTCACTTGCATAGAGTTATTTACTATATTATAATAAAATAATATTGCTAAAACAATTATTACCAATGCTATTATTAAAAATATTAAAAAGTTTATTGAATTATTAGCCTCCATAGTTATTTGTATTTATACTATTTACAATATTTGTGCCATTTGTTTGGGGTATACTATTGAATAAATTTACTCCACCTTTGAAATAAAAGTACATAAACATTACTAATAATACTAAAGCAACTATAAATAATATTACTGCTATTAAAAAGGTATTTACCTCTGTTTTTTTATCCATTTCCTCCTATTAATTGATATTTAGCAAATATATTTATATTTAGCCCTATTTTTGGCCCTATTATAATAAAAACAAATATTAATATTAATACAATAAATACCAATGCTAAAATTATCTTTAAAAGCTCCCCTGTTTCCATTATAAATCTAAAAACTTTGTAATTTATAAACTAACTTTCGCCTGAAATTGCTGTTAATACAATTACCCTATTTCCTCCTTCATACGTATATTGTATTATCATACCATTTGGTAATCTCATATTACCTGGAATAATCATAACCCGATCTGGTGAAGGATTACCTTCAGTTGAACTTAGTTGTTTAACATTATCACCTTGACCTTGATATACTCTAAATGAATTTACCAATAGTTTATTATATACATTTGATGTTTGTGGATTTGATGACATTATTTTACTATTTACATTACTTAATACCCGACATGGAATATTATTATTACTATTCTTTATTACATTGTTTCCATACATAACTTCCAATGGGATATAATCATAATATCTCATCATTCCCAACATACACAAAACGTCATTTAATGTAACATTATATTTACTATTATAATCAAACAATATTAATGCATATTCATTATGATTTCTTGCTATAACTACGCTCTGTCCCAATGTTTCTCCGTATGTATAAAATAAATATTTTGCAATTAAATATGTTGCATATAAGTTTTGGCATTCTTCTTTTGTTGGGTTACTACAATATCCTTGTTTTTCTATATATTCTACATATGTTTGATTTAAATCTTTAAGCATTCTTCTTATTTCAGAATTATCTATGTTACTTAAATTTAAAGCTACTACACCTTGTGGAACTAAGTAATATAAAATAGGTGCTTGAATTGCATATGCTAAATTATTTAAGAAATAAGATACCATATTTAAACCAATTGTTCCTGCCAATAAACCTTTACCCATCGGATTTAAAAAGACTTTTTTATATGTACCTCCAACATGCGATGCAATTGTTTTTATTGGAGCTCCTCCAGTATTAAGATCTCTAAATAACAAAGTTACTAAGCCAACTTTATCCTTGGCATATCCAGCACTTTTTAAAATCTTTATGTTCTGATTATAATTTGTTTTTACTCCAGAAACTACACCAGCAGCAGTTGTAGCAGCAACAACTCCTAATAATACATCATTTGCAATTGTTGCAGCATTGGATACTCCCTGTGCCACCGGATTTATCATAAAACTTGTACTTCCAGCCAAAGCATATCCAAATTTTGCCTCTGGTCTACCTGCATAACTAAGACCTTTTAATACATTAAAGAAAACTATTATTACAAATATTAGTATAATAATTATAACAATAAGCTCTATTACATTATCACTTATAGATTTCATAACCATTTATAAAAATTTTGAACTTTATTAAATTTTTTACGATAAACTTCCAACAAATAAATTCAAAAAGCTAAAATAAACATAATATCTGTTTTTTACATGTATGGATTGTGTACAAAGCTTATAAAATTTATATAAAAAGGTTTATTTATTTAATAATTATGAAAATGTTCATATTTTTAAAATTTTATTGAAAGTATATTATATGCAACTACCTCAGAGTTTAGATGATATTTTATTAGATGGGGTGGGGAAAAGTGTATGGGGTGGTCTTAGCAAAATTAAAGAAGGAGTTAGTAGATCTATAAGATATTTAGATGAAAAATTAAAAGAAATAGGAAATAAAACTTATGAAAAACTTAGGGAAACCAAAAATAAAATATCAGAATATATGCCAATAATAAAAGATTCTGCAATAGCATCATTACCATATACTACGAAAGTCCTAATTTTGGCAGGATCATCTATGAAAAATACATCTAGAGGTCTTGCGGGTAGGGCTGTTGGATATTTACTAATAGGTGCTGGTGCTGCTACCCTTGGATTATTTGTATTATCCGGAATACACGGATTACCATCTCCAAACAATGAAAACATACAATATGTGGGATCTCCAGATGGGTATCAAGGATTTGTACCAAAAGGTGTAATAAATTACGAAGGACAGACAAATCCCAGGGGTGACTTAATATTAAATGATGGAAGAGTATTAAATAATGCAGTATGGCATGGTAAATACTCAGATACAATAATCGAGAACAACAATCAAATAGTTAAATTGAATAATTATTTTGTTGGAAAGATCAATCCAGTAAATAATCAGCCATTTGAATATCTACAAGATGTTTATGTAATTAAAGGTCAAGTACCAATTAAAGAAATAACAATAAATGGACAAATACATTATGTAATAGATGCTAATAAAATACATGAAGCAAATGTGGCAGGATTTTATACATATAAAGAGTGGGTAGATGACTTTGTAGCAGCAATGAATACACCAGGAACAACAGCAGCAAGATTACCAGGAGATTCTCCTGTATTTAAATGGACAAATACAATAGGGATTGTAGCATATCAAACAAAAGTGTATCAACAATATTATCCATATTTAAGTGGAGGGGCTGTATTAATACAACCTAATGGAACTATAATTCCATATGGAATATTCGGTCCTATTATAGGGGTTAATTTATCAAACTTTGGTCTTCCTAAACAATTATATAATCCTTCTAGTTAATTTTTAACAATTTTTTAAGATATACTCACAACATATGGCACTCCGTATGTTACTATTATCCAATTCAGATATATAAAACCAGGTCCGTTTCCAGAACCTGCTGAAATAAATAGATAAGGAGTTCCAACATATACATTTATATCATCTTGTAAATGGTATATACTAACAGATTGCAATTGTGAAAGACTATTGTACCTTTCTTTAAATCCAAATGTTCCATATACAAAATTATTGTCTACATCATTAAAAGTAAATTCGAAATATCTATTCAAAGCATTTTGTCGATTATATGGCTGATTAAACGCCGTATTATACGCATTTATGTATGATTGTACAAATATTGGCTTTTTAGTTGTTGCACTTATATTTCCAGGCGGTGCTGGTGGTATTGCATATGCATTACATTTAGAACATCCCCAACTATATTTTTCTGAAGCAAGCGAATGATTATATATATTTCCATTCATTAAGAAGAATATATTCATATTATTATCGTATGCTTGGAACCAATTATATAACCAAAACACACCATATTGATAATATTGTTGATTATTTTTTTGATTTGGTGGCATAAATGGGAAATAGTTTTCTCCTTCATATCCACGTATATTTCCTGTATTATCTTCTAAGAAATAATAATTCAGCTTAGGACAACCCAAAGGACATGTAAGGCTATATAAAGTACTCCACCCAGTTCCCGAATAATAATAGTTCCAATATTGATTATTTGCATTTGTATTTGGATTTTTTGTATATTTTGTAGTTAAAAAATATCCTATAGTATTGTTATATTGCAATATTCCAACATAATAACCTGCGGTATTTCCCGGTCTTGCACCCCCGGGTACCCATCCATATTCATACATAAACATTGGAAAATTAAGTGGTAAATATGTTTCTCCCCCAACCCTTATTCCTATATCTCTATTTCCAATAGAGATACAGTCTCCCGCTACTGAACATATTCTATTATTAAGATTATAATCATTATAATGATTTACAGTATTTATCTTTAAATTATTATTATCTGCAATATATGATAATACTACTGCATGCGAAACCAAAGGACGTGAAACCAAAGGAACAGAATCGTCGAGAGGAGGATCTAACCAAGGTATTCCAGAAAAGTATGCAAATGTTTGCAATCCCAATCCATTTTGCGATTTAGATAATCTATAAAATGTATTTTTTAAAATATCAGACGTAATTAATGCATAAGATCCTTGTTTTGTTCCATTAACCATTAATAATCCTTTAAAAGGTCTATCAATTACAATACTTATTCTAGCTGTTCCGTTTAAATAAACGTTTACATTATTATATGGAGGTAATATATTATTATGTTGAAGTAATATATTGTTATTTTGATAACATGCTTTATATTTACTAGTATCACAATTATCTGAGGGTATCATCTCTACCCAATATACATTATTATCTGGATATGGATAAAAATTTACATATATTGGAAATACATTTAACCCATTATCATATATAACTGCAGAAGATGGTTTATTTGGACTTAAAGCTTCTGGAGCCCCACCAATTGTTCCATTAAAGTATGGTAATAAGTTTTCATCACTAAATCCAACAAATAATGATACAATATTACAACCAAAATTATTACTATATAATGAAGGGACATTTAATAGATTAACAAAGAAATAATAATTCCTATTATGTTCTCCAGCATACCATGAAGGTAATGCATAATATTTACCTTTATAATTAAGTATAAACACTACATTGCTTCCAACATATGGGGATCTTTTAATATAATTACTTAGTGGAGGACCAATTATAACCAATATATTTTGAAAATCATCCATAACGTATCCGCCATTATTTGATAAAGGTATAGCCAAATATGTTCCATTAATAATTTTTACATTATTTATTGTATAATCATAATATTTAGAATTTGGATATTGATTTTTATCTAATAAAGATATTGCTGGAGTTATATTTATATATAAAGGTTCATTTAAATAGAAATTTTGTATATTTTGACTATTACTTGATTTACATAATATACAAAAATATACAAAACCACCTGCCTGATATGTTACACGATTATTTCCTACAACACTACATTCATATCTATTTCCCCGATATGTATATATAACACTATCTCCTTCAAAAGTATTATTTGATAATCTAATTACAGATTCTATATCAACATTATTTAATGATTCTATACTATAAGATCTTGAACTAATATTTGTTATATTTTCAGGATTTATTCTTAATACATTAACATTATTATTACCCCCGCTATAAGTATTTGTAATATTATAATATATATTCCAATTATCTTGATCTACAATAAATGAAGGAACATATTGTATACTAAATCCGTTTTGATAATATATATTTACCATAATCGTTGAATTTATCTTATTCAAATTACTGTTATTTTGATTATTTTGGATATTTTGATCTTGTATTGAAATATAATATTGAGATGGAGTATAAATATTGTAATATTTAAATATTGAAGTTAAAATAAATATAACTCCAGCTAGAATTATAATAAATATTGGAAGATAATATCCTATAAAAAGCATAAGACTATCAAAAATTTTCCCCCTCATCTTATTAGATCTGGAATTGATTGATTTGTAATATTATTAAAACTATTATTGATGAAATTGAATGATTGATTTGATGCTGTATTTCCACCCAAAAATATTTTATATCCAAACATAACTGCTAAAACCAATATAACCAATGCAATAATTAGAATAACTACCATATCTATTGATATGCTATTTTTCATATATATCTAAAAAATCTCATTAATTATAAATTTTATTCGAAAACTTTCTTTTTATAATAATACAAAATTATTCCAAGATTAGTAATTAATATTCCATCTGCTATAAGACAATATATACATATTGAATTAATTAAAAAGAACATAGTATATAATGAAAATATTACAAATATTATACCAATTGACCTATAAAATAAATTATAAATTATTTTCAACATTTTCTTATACAACAACAATATCAAAAATAAATCTACTATAAAATATGCAATAGTATAAACTCCCAAAGATATCCCAAATAACTTTGAATATGGACTACTTAATACTTTTTCACAATCAATTAATGTATTATCAACAGAACAGAAATATGGTAATGATTTACTTATCAAAACCGTATATTCTAGATATACAAATATAATTATACCTATTATTGAGAATATTGTCAATAAAAATAATCTTTTATCAAATTTTAAGTTCATAAAATATAAATAAGTATTATAAATTTATAAATTTTTGAATAAATAAACAAAAAATGGGGAAATATTATCATTTATCATTTGAAAAAGAAGAAATTAGCAAAAAAATAAAATTAGAAAATGATGAAGATCCATTATTTATTATTAGTTATAATCCATCAGCATATTCTTTTAGATATACATTTCTATTATATTTACTTTTTTGTATATATGGTATTGTATTTTCTATTTCAACATACTATAATCCTAATATAATGTCTTTTATTTTATTATTTTTTATTACTTCAATTTTATTCTATATTGCACTTAAATATTATGAAGTGGCAAAGAATCGTTATATAATACTTACAAATAAGAGATTAATATTACTTGAAAATGAAAACATAAGGTCAATAGATAATTCATATATAAATAATATAGAAATATATCAAAGTTTATATGAAAGATCTAAAAAATTATATACGATAAAAATTTATACCAGTACACTTTTATTAAATAAAAATGTGAGTTTAATAATTGAATTACCATTACTTAAAAAGGAAGATATGGAAAAAATAAGAGAAATTATCCTAAATAATATACCTAAGAGGCCTGAACAGGCGAAACCTGTTCCTTAAATTTTTCTAAATGTGCTGGATGAACAATTATAATTTTCTTTTTTCCTTTATCATTTACTAAAACTTCATAACAACTTCCCCTCTTTCCCAAAATTATTCCAATCATTCCATGATATTTTGGATGTGGCATTGTTTTATTATATGAAGGATCTATCTTTATTACAACCTTATCGTTTATATTAAATTCTTGTAATATTTTCCTTATCTTTATTTTACCATGTTCTCTTATATGTAATGATAATTTATCTCTTGATTTCCTTCTCAACCCCTTTCCCTTTCTTGCAGTCATTAAATTAAAAGTTCATGATATATTTTTAAATAATATTTAAAAAGATATATAAATGGAAGTACTGAACAAAAAAATTATAACACCAGCAAATGTTAAAAGTATATTATTAAAAAATAAAGAAAGGAGAAATTTATTATATATAGAAGAAAGAACGTTGAAATTCCTTAACAATACATATAAATTAGATGAAAATGAAGAAAAAGAAATATTGAAAGTTTTAAAAGATATAAATTTACCTGATGAGGTAAAAATACAAATATTAGAAATGTTGCCAAAAAATGAGGAAGAATTAAGAGTAGTATTATATACACATACTTTAAGCAAACAAGATATGGAAAAAATATTAAATTTAATAAAGAAATATGGATAGAAAAGAAGAGTATGCAGTTGTAATATATTATTTACCTGGAGGTGACCCCACAAAAAATATAAAAGAGCCAGCAGTATATGTAGTTGGAAGAGATTATTTCACATTACTATTATTAACATTAAAACCTGGTGTTACAGTAAATTTATTTGAAGAACTATATATTGGAAATAAACAAAGGGATAAAGTAAGATCAGTACTAAGAAAATTATCATTTGATGAATTACCAGAAATTGCAAAAGCAAATTTAGAAAAAGCAATAAAAGATTTAATAATAAAAAATGAGAAAAAATTCGTAGAATTCTTTAATAAAGCTGGTCCATTAAATATCAGAATTCATTCATTAGAATTATTACCAGATATTGGAAAAGTAACTGTACAAAAAATTATAGAAGAAAGGCAGAAGAAACCATTTGAATCATTTAAAGATATTGAAGAAAGAGTAAAAGGAATTAAAAATATACAAAACATAATTTACGAAAGAATAATCAGAGAGTTATCTGAAAAAGAAAAGACAAAATTATTCACTATCTAGCTTTATATTATTTAACTTTGCTTTTATCTTTAAATATTTTTCATACTTTGTTAATTCAATATTACTCTTTTCTTTTATACTGATTAATAATAATTGCTTCATGAATTTTTTCCATTTTCTTTTATTCATTGTAACATTTCTTAAATGTGATTTCATCAAATGTCTGCTATATTTTTTACTATTTACAAATATATGACCGCATAATGGGCATTTAAATATTTCTCTTCCATTTCTGTCAATTTCCCTTACAGCATGTAACATTTTTTATATATTTATGATAACCTTTAAAAATTATTTATTTTGAATTAAAAAAATCGAATGATCAATATGATATGGCTCTAATCTTACTTCTTTTATTATCTTTAATCCGTAATCTTCTAATTCCTTTCTTACTGCCCTAAATATCTCTTTTGGATCCTTAGATACATCAATTGATCTAGCTTTTACCGCTAAAAACCCATATCCTTTATTCTTTAAATAGTATTCTATATTTTTAATAAATATTTTTACCTGATGTGGTTGAGCAACGTCCTGATATATCAAATCAACCTTTGTAACAATATGCAAATATTCCCATGGTTTATCAGCATCTGCTAATATTCCAATAATATTTTTTCTATCATATAGTACCGAAACTAAATCCCTTAATATTCTTGAAGAAACATCTATACCAAATATTAATCCATTTTTATCAACTATATCAGAAATATGAGATGCTGTTGTACCGGAAGCAATACCTAAATATAATATTCTATCACCCCTATCAATTGGTACTTCTCCAATATTTTTCTTAATTGCTGCTGCTAATTTAGACCTATTTACAATCCATTCTCTATATTCTTCATTATTATATTTAATCAACTTCTCTTCATATAAACTCTTCCCAGGTACTAAATTTTTTGTATATAATCTCCCTTTCTCATCAATAAATATATTTTTATTTTCCTTTAGTGGTTTTAATTTCATTTTTCAGATAATTCTCTAAATCTTTTATCCAATTCTTCCTTCAATTTATGATATATTATTTTTCCATTCAGATCTGCTTTCACTGCGATAGATATTTTTGATGCTAATGTTCTAGCCATTGCTCCTCTTCTTTTTGGTGGTAATCTTTGCAAATATGGATGATTAAATATTACACCATGCTTTGGGGGTTTTATACCCTTAGATAAATGTAAAAATAATGCCTTTTCTGCACCTAAAACCTGTATTGTTGATGAGGGTAATAATGATAATTCTTTCAATCCACTGGCTAATAATATTAATCTTGCACCAATTTTTGGAGTAGCAATTTCTGATAAATTTGGAGCAATTTCTTTCATTAATTTTTCAATATAATTTTCTAAATCTTTTCTTAAATCATACAACTCTTTTATCTTTAATGATATTTCATTCATTATTTCTAAATCTTCCTTCTTAAATATTTTTCCACCCATTGTTTTGTTGATATTATATTTTTTCATCAATTCTTCCCTATCAGAATTTACAATTGCTCTTATAAATTTTTCATGATCTTCAATTTCTTGTGAAATTTCTGGAAGATATAATCCATACCATTCTCTAAATCTCTCCATGAATAAATTTAGTGTTTTATTCAAATCGTCAAGAAAACTTATTGCCTGAATTATTATTTCATCCTTACTTATAGAATCTGATATTTGTTCTTTTAATAAGCCAATAAATAACTTATTATCAATTTTCTCTTCTCCAATTTTTTCCATTACCTTTCTTATCATACTTATATCTTCTGTATATTTATATCCATCAAATCTTTGTCCAATAAAAATATCATTTTCCTTTATATATTTCTTTACCTTTTCAGGTAATTTATTTTTATATATTTCTTTTAAATCATCTAAATTCAACTCTACATTAATTTTCTGAAAATTTTCTAAATTATCATCAAATATATATAATCCATTATATCTCAACAAAATATAACTCATTTTAATATCTTTAACGATATTCTAAATCCTTTTGATGGAATTTGCATATTTATAAAATAATTTTTGAAAAATCTTTCATCATTCGCAACATCTAAAAATCTTCTATATATTTTTATTTGATATGTTTCATATATCTTTGTTCCTCTCTTTCCTAATGTTCTCATAGTTGGTATTCTAATTACCTTTGTTGGTAAATTAACAGGACCTCTCTTTTCAATACCCAATTGTTCAATTATTTTTAACAATTGATTAGTAAACTGGTTCATTGTTTTTAAATCTGTTCCCCACATTTTAATCCTTATCATTGACATAAATTGATAATATGTATTATATTTTTAAATGCTTTCTACAGGTTCAATTCTTAATATATAAAATATTTTATTCAATACTTCTTTCGTTAAATATACTAGGAATAACCTATGTGGATACTTATCTTTATAATTTAATATTGGGACATTCTGGTAAAATTCATTAAATGATCTAACCAAATCTATTAAATATCTATACAAATGGTTTAATTCTAATGATTTTTCAATATCATAAATTATATCTTTAAATCTAAATAGATTAATAATTAATTTCTCTTCATATTTATTTAATTCATTTATTTCAAATTCTTCAGGTATTTTATCAACTTTATTTAATAATGATCTTATCCTTGCATATGTATACAAAAAGTATATTACATTTCCTTCTTCTAAATTTAACATTTTATCGATATCGAATAGTATTGTAGTATTTCTATCATATTTTAACATTTCCAATGATATAAAACTTTTTACTATCCTTTCAGAAATTTCTTTATCTTTAAATTTATCATATGCAATATTATATAATTTCTCATATAATTCATCAACATTTATATACAATCCTTTTCTTCCAGACATTTTTATATCTTCATTTATTCCAAATATTTTTGCAGTATTTCTATGTAATCTAACCAACCCATATCCATAATATATATATTTAGATTCTTTATCAATTTCTTCAATTATCCTTTTCACCATTAATTGATTATGCATTTGTTCCATTCCAATTACATTTATTGAAACTTTACATAGTTCAATTTCTTTTCCCTCATTATTTACTTCATATATATATTCATCATTCGGTTGTTTTATATATTCTTTAAATTTAATATTTGATCTAATTATACCATGTTTCCACATTGCATATGCAATATCTTTTGCAATATATGTGGTAGTTCCATCTGATCTTACAAGAACCTTTTCTTTATTTGAATATGCTCTATATATATCTTCCCATCTTGTTAAATCCAGAGAAATTGTACCATTCTTTTTTATCATTTTATTTTCTTCCAATATTTTTAATGCACTATCAAATAATTTATACCTTAATATGTCGGATTCTCTAATAATTATATTAAAATGTATATTAAATTTCCACAATGTATTTAATTGTTCATATAAAATTTTTTCCGATATTCTTTTAGATAAATAATATACATCATTATTACCTTCTTCAATCATCTTTATAATATTATATTTGTATTTTTCTAATTCTGGAATTATTTCATATAATTTATTAACTATTACATATATAAAATCTCCATAATAGTGATCAAATTTCTCAGGAACTTCATATCCATATAAACTTTTCAATAATCTCATTCTTTCCAAAAATATTTCTCTAATTTTTTCATCATATTCTTCTTTATATATATTCTCTTTTATTAAAAAATCTTTTATATTGTTTATTACTTTTTCTAAGTTGAAATCTTTTGGTTCTTCAGGTATCTTCAAATAACATATTCCTAAAATGTTATCACTAACCTGAACTCCTGTATCATCTATATAATTTATTACGTGTATATCATAATTTAATGTTTTAAACAATCTATACAGAGAATCTCCAATTATTGAATTTCTTAAATGGCCTATATGTAATGCTTTATTAGGATTTGCTGATGTATGCTCTAAAAATATTCTAACATTCTTTTTTTCAAAATCAAACAATTTTCTATAATTTTCTAATAATTTTCCCTTATTCAACTTAATATTTAGATATCCGTTTATAAATTTGTAATCTAAAACAAATTCTCTTATTTTTTCAATTATTTCATTTACTAATATATTTATGTCTTTTCTTTTTTTCATTTCTTTGAACAATTTAATTGCTATATCATAATCTAAATTCTTTGGGGGTTCAGAAAATTCTATATCATAATCTTTTAATTTTTCTTTTATTATCCACATAAAATTGATTTTTATAAAAAGTTTAAAAATATGGCAATTGTATAAAAATTTATGATAAAGAGAGGTCAATCTCTAACAATTAACACATTAGTTATATTGATATTGGTCCTTGTTGCCTTAATATTCATAATCTTATTTTTTACAGGTACGTTTTCTAAAGGTACAACTGGAGTAAATAATGTACTAAATCCCGCATTAAATCAAACAAATCAAACAGGCCAACTAATCAACAATTTACCAAATCAGATTAATGGTTAATCTTATATATTTGATAATACAACATAACTTTCTACAAGCCAATCTTCTACATAATAAATCAATTAAAATATGAAAAGATCTGATGTTATTAATTTTATAATCTTCTTAATAATTGGGCTTGTTGTTTTAGTATTGGTTATAATTTTTGTAGTTCCACAAACAACGAAAATAATGTCATCTCAACAAAATCTATCAAATGTATCAAACAATGTTCTAAATCAAACATTTAGCAATATATCAAATATCAATTAAATAAAAATCTTATGTAGTTTATATTTTTAACTTTAAATTCTATTATTTTTCATTTTCGTTATCTTAAAAATATTTAACTTAGGTCTTGGGCCCGGGGGGATTCGAACCCCCGCCAATGGGTCTGGAGCCCACCGTCCTGCCACTAGACTACGGGCCCTAAAACTCTTCTTCAATTTTTAAATATCCTTTCTTTTTTAACCATTCAACTTCAGTATCTGTATATGAATACAATATATCTCCTTTTTTATCTGATTGCAACTCCCACGGTTCTACTAATACATATGTACCTTTTTTTAACCATATGTTTCTATTCATTTTTCTATTTTGCGGAACTCTACATATTCTTGTTTTTCCATCAAAACATCTTACCCTGGCATGTGCCCAACCAACAACCTCTTCAATTATTCCTATAACTTGTCTACCCTTTGGAATGGGTATCCCTTCCTCTTCTAAAAGAGGCATTTAAAAAATTCTATAAATTAAGCATTAATAATTTACCATTCTTCTTCCCATTCTTCTTCCCAGTCTTCTTCCCAGTCCTCATCAAATTCCTCATAAAATTCTTCTCCCAATTCTTCTTCATCTTCTTCCTCTTCTTCCATTTCTCTCATTCTTAATTCTCTTATCCTATTTTTTAAGTCTTCCCAATCCATACCCTTTTATTATTATCTAAACTTTTATAAAATTTTTCATGAATTTTCATCACCCCTTAGCAATATTGTCACAATATATTTTTTATTTCCCTTATTTTTATCATAGCCAACTAATTTTTTACTTAATTTCACTTTTCCGTATTTTTTTAATATGTTATAATAACTTTTTACCCTATTTTTTCCCACATATAAATATATATCAATATCTTTTTCGTTTATTTCATCCACTTTTTTTATTATATCTTTATTTTTCTTCGCTATTTTCAATATTTCATCTTCAATAATTTTATTATATCCTCTTATTTGCAAAATTAAATTTGCTTTTCTAGTTAAACCCTTACATCTTGGACAAATAGTATATTCATACTCAAAATTATTAATATTAAGGTTATTATACCATCTATTACGATATTTCACCCTTCCACAATATTTACATACATATATTTTTTCCTTCTTTTTTTCTTTCTTTTTATTTATTTTTAAATAACATTCATAACAAAGTCCGTCATATAATTTTTCAACTTCTCTTCCACAGGAAGGGCAAATTCTTTTCATAAATAAATAACAAAAGTATATGGTATTCCAGCAATTCTCTTAATATCCTTTTCATCAATTATTTTTTTCTCCTTTAATATATTGATAGATTCTTCTCCAACAGCATATATAAAATATATATCTTCAAAATCCTTTTCATCAATCATTTCCTTTTCTTCTCCATTAAAAAATTCATTTAGTTCTAATACAAACTCTCCTTCTTCAAATTTTTTTCCATATAAATTTTTATCACATAAGACTAAAACATATCCATGACTATCTCTATATTTTTTTACCAATATCATTTTAACCTATATATTACTGGACTTTCTGCACCACAAGCTAAACATTTAATAATATATACCCTTTCCCTCTTTTCCAATTTTGTGTCTAACTTTTTACATATTAGACATCTAACAAATATATCTATAAATTTATCTATCTTTGCCTTTATTTTCTCAAATTCTATCTTTTTCTGCAATATTATTTTCTTATCTTCAACTTTCGATGCAACATTAAATTCCTTTCTTAAAAATTCTGCTAATAAATTTATGTCTCTATTTATTATATCACAAATTGTCCCGGCATTTTCTATAGATGTCCATTTTCCAATATGATTTATTTTTGGTAATGGTATATTTATTGATCCTAGCATAGATCCGTGTAAAACTTTCATACTACTCAATTTTTTATATGCTTCATCTAACATTTCTTCGTATGTTGGTATCATATAACTTTATACTTTTCTGGTGAAGATTCATAAATCTCTCCAGATGATAACAAATCTTTTATGATATTTAATAATTTTTCTTCATTTATATCAAAGAAATTTTTTATGTCTTTTAAAGATACACCATCACCTTTATCATTATCTCTTATAAATCCCAAAATCTGCTTTCTTAATTTTACTTCTTCCGGTAATTCTTCATAGTATATTTTTTCTTCTTTCTCGTTTTCTTCATCTATTTTATCCTCTTTATTATTTTTCTTTATATTTCTTTTTATTTTTTTAATGAAAAATTTTCTCCATAGGATTTCGTCATCTTCATTCAATATGCTCATATATCTTGCGATTACAGAAAAATTATTATTATACTCAGAAACTTTTCCTAGAATTAACAAAGTATCAAATAATTTAATATTATATACATCAAATAGAACAACATCAAAAAATCCAAAAGTATCCAATAATTTTAATCTAATTAATTTCTTTTCTTCCTGAATGTCTATCACTTTTCCAATTAAACAAACCTTCTTATCCTTATAATTCTTTAAATCTTTTGAAAATATTGGCAAATACATATTTATACGGCTTTATATTTCTTATCTCCAGATTCATATATATATCCTTCCTTCAATAATTTTTCAATTGTTTCTTTTACCTTTTCTTCTTCTAGATTATATTTTTTAGATTCATTTAATATTTCATTTAATGGAACACCCTCTGGAAAATCTTTTTGCAAATCCTTTATTATATCTAATATTTTTGATAGTTTTTGTCTTTGTGTAGAAGAAATTCCAGACATTATTATATCTATATCCAATCTATTAGTTTCTGGATTTATTCCAACCTCCTTTAAACTGTATAACAATATTTCTTTTGCAAGATTTACATCATCTTCAGTAACTATTGGAGATAATCTTATCTTTGCGGAAGCCTCAGCTATTCTTATTATTGACATTAATTGTCTTGTAGTTATTGGTATCGTACCTTCTCCAGAACTAGATCTTAACTTTATATAGAAATCTTTTACAATATCTAAAGCTGTGTTTGTCCATTGTGGCTCGATTTTCTTTGCATATATTATATATTTTCTTAATAAATCTTTATCCAATGGTGGCTTTCTTTCTTCTTTTAAACCTTTAAGCAATTCATTAACGATTGTTTCATCTTGTTGGGGGTTTGGTTCATCTATAAGAACAAATATTAAATCAAATCTATTAACTATTGTTGGTGGTAAATCTATTTGATCAACTATATTCTTCATTTTATCCCATCTGCCAAACTTTGGATTTGCAGCTGCCAAAATTGATGTTTCTGTTCTAAGTGTTGCGTGAATATTTGCCTTATCAATTGTTATTGTTTGTTGTTCCATTGCTTCATGTAAAGATTGTAATTCTTCTGTAGATAATTTATCAAGTTCATCAATACATACAAGTCCACCAGATGCTAGAACCAATGCTCCAGCTTCTAAAACCCAACCGCCCTTAAATATTTCATCTCTTCTAACAGAAGCAGTTAAACCCACTGATGATGATGTTACTCCAACCACATATTTTGATTTTGGAGCAATTTCAGATACATATCTTAATAATTTTGATTTTCCTACACCAGGATCTCCTAAAATTAATATGTGAATATTTTTTCTTTCATCAACACTTCTCTTTCTTCTTCCACCAGATACTAGTTGTAATGCGATTGCTTTTTTAATTATTTCATACTGTTTTCCATATAGACTGGGAGCAACAGAATTGGCAATCAAACTTAATATATCCGCAGATTTTGATAATTCTCTTATTTTTCTCTCATCTTCTGCAGATATTGATATATCCTCAACATCTCTATCCACAGGTTCAATATAAATTGCATCTATATATAGGTCTAATATTGCTTTTAAATTTGAACTTTTTAATTCTTTTACAACCCCGTATACTTTAACTCTTATTCCAGGCAATGTCTTTCTTTCCATTCTTGGTTCACATAGATCTTCCTTTAATATTACAGTAATTTGGGCTGGTTGTTCACCTTTTTCAATTTGATCTGCAGGCTCTTCAATTAGCAATCTTTGTACATCGATTGTTTCATGATCTATTTCAATAAATTTTCCCTTTGTACCTCCACATACAGGACATTTTTTTGGTTTTTCTATTACAAAATTTTTATTTTCAATCCAAAATTCTCCATCACAATTTTCATGTAAATACTTTGTTTTTATAATAAAGGGTCTTACTTCGGAAGATATTTTTATTATACCCTCAATTTGTACTAGTTTATCCTTATGTTCAGATCTAATATCTCTTATTCTTATATATCTTAAACTTTCTGGAAGATTCTTTATTCTTACCTTTACTTTTCTATCCAATCTTTCAGAAAAATATATACTTATTTGTTCTAAAAATTTTTCTGTTTTATTTAATAGAAGATCTAATTGTTTATTATTTAAATATGATTTTATTTTTTCATAATCCAATATTACAGATCTTTCTTCTTCTCTAATAAATTTTTCAATTTCTTCTTTTGAAACATCAAAAATTTGTCCGAGAAATCCAGCACCCAAAATTTCAACTTCCTTTACCTTATCCATATATCTTAATATTACAAAAAATACATATAAGGAAAAATATAAAAATTAATCAAATGAAAAATATGTATAAGGGCCCGTAGCTCAGAGGTGGAGCGCCGGCCTTATAAGGCTACGCTCCTGAGAAAGCCGGAGGTCAGGGGTTCGAGTCCCCTCGGGCCCAAAAATTTTTATAAAGAATTATCTAAATTAAAATAAAACTAAAAAATTATTTTATTTGTATCTGTTTTTCTTTTACACTTAATACCTGCCCAATTCCAATTGTTTTATTCATATCTCTAATTGCAAATCTTCCCAATGATGTGTTTGGGAAATCTTCAAATCTTTCTACTACTAATGGTTTTGTTGGTACAAACTTTATAATCGCTGCATCTCCTGTCTTTAAGAATTGTGGGTTCTTTTCAACTTCCTGTCCGGTTCTTGGATCTATCTTTGATTGTATTTCTACAATTTTACATGCTACTGCTGCAGTATGTATATGTATTACTGGTGTATATCCTACTGCAATTGCGGATGGGTGATGTAATACATAAATTCTTGCCGTAAATTCTTCTGCTACCTTTGGTAATGGTTCTCCTAATTTTCCACATACATCCCCTCTTAATATATCACCACTTTCAGGTCCTTTAACATTAAATCCAATATTATCTCCTGGTAATGCTTCATCCAATTTTTCATGATGCATTTCTATAGATTTTACTTCACCCACAACACCATTTGGTTTCTTTGATGGTAAAAATATTACCCTATCACCTGGTTTTAATCTTCCAGATTCTACCTTTCCAGTTGGTACAAGTCCCACACCTTTAATGTTGTATACATCACCAATTGGTATTCTTAATGGTTTATCTATCAATCTTGGAGGTTCATCTAAAATATCAAATGCCTCATATATTGTTGGTCCAGTATACCATGGCATTTTCTGTGATCTTTGTATTACATTTTCGTCTGAAAAGAATGCTGCAATCGGAACAATTGCCTTTATTTGTTTTTCTGTATAACCAATCTGTTTTGCCAATGTTAATACCATGTTCTTTACCTGTTCATATCTCTTCTGATCATAATTTACAGCATCCATTTTTGACACTGCAATAATAATTTGTGGAATTCCCAACGTTCTTAATAGTAATAAATGTTCTCTTCCCTGTCCTTCTGGACCTAATGATGTTTCTGCTTCACCCGATGCTGCAGAAACTACCAATATTGCTGCATCAGATTGTGCAGTACCGCTAATCATATTCTTTATAAAGTCTCTATGACCTGGAGCATCTAATATTGTTAACACATATTTCTTTGCAGGTATTTTAATTGCGGCCACATCAATTGTTACTCCTCTTTTTCTTTCTTCTATTGATTTATCCAATAAGAATGCTAAGTATTCCGATTCTTTTCCAAATTCCTTTGCTATATTCCTTAATTCTTCCAATACTTTTGGATCTATTAAATTCAAAGATACCATTAGCCTTCCTACTAATGTTGATTTTCCATTGTCTACATGCCCCACTACTACCAAATTAATATGTGGCTTCTCTCTTGCCATTTAAGATTATATTTATAAAAAAATTTATATGTAATTTAGCTAGATACTAAAGGTTGCAATATACTATTAAATAAATTATATGGCAGAGCCCCTGAAAATATAAACATTATATATTTATAATCCTCTGTTGTATATACTGAAGGGCTTAATCCATATTGTCTTAATTGATTTAGTACATTATTAACCTGTTGAATTGCTTGGAATGTAATTGATGATGTCTTTACAACTACCATAAATGTTGGAGTTCCCCCAATTCCGTATGTGTCCCTATAATATTTTAATTCACTATCTATTTGATTATAGTATTTTGAACTATTTACACAGGATTCGATTCTATTAACATCCAATCCTAAAGATTGTGCCTTTTTATTAAATTCTCTATATACATCTTGTTGACTTGGTAAAATACTCCAAGACACACCTTGCATTTGATTATGCCAAGCCCAGTTTGCAAGTTTATCCCACGTTTCAAATCCATATAATTTGTATACGCATGTTAAATATTGTGCTGTTAGATTCGCGTATGGGTGTATCTGATATAGTGGAAAATTGACAAACACCCATGCTATTTTTCCATTATCTATGTAATTTTGTCTAATTTGTGGAAATGTTTGTAAGTGAAATAGATTACAATATGGACATTGAAAATCAGAAAATTCATATACAATAACATTTACATTATTTGGATTTCCATATACTGGATCTATATCAGAAATACTTGGCAATGGTGCCTGTGGTAATGTTTGTAAATAAGCTTGTAATTGATTTGAAGGTCCAACAGATGATCCATATATTTTTATATTTGATATTGAATTGGCTATAATGTAAGATCCTATAACTACTGAAATTGCTAACACTATAAATCCAATTATTATTGATTTTTCTACTGTAATATTAAACTTCCGTTCTTTCTTTTCATTATTTTCTTTATTTTTTTCTTTTTCTATTTCCATTTATAATATCTTAATATGAAAGATTTATATTTGTTTAAATTACTTACTTTCAAGTAAATAAAATACCCCCATTATAAACGGTATTATTGCTAAGATTTTTGAATACGTCAACAAGTAAGTTAAGACTCCCAAAAAAATTATTATTCCAAATATTATCACATCTGTTCTATTTATTTTTATCATGAATATTGTTTTATAGAAACATTTTATATACCTTATATTAAATATATAAAATTATGGTAGAATATCGGATCTATGAACATAAATTGGAATAGAAATATAGAAGAAGAGATAAAAAAATTCTGGAAAGAAAATTATATATATGAAAAATGGATTTTAAAGAGTGAGAAAAATAAAAAATACATATTTTTAGAAGGTCCACCATATACAACCGGTTCTCCACATATAGGACATGCATATAATAGAACAATTAAGGATATTGTATTGAGATATTACCAAAAGAAAGGATTTAATGTATGGAATCAAGCTGGTTTTGATATGCATGGGTTGCCAATTGAAGTAAAAGTTGAAGAAAAATTAAAGATTAGAGATAAAAGAGAGATAGAAAAAATTGGTGTTGATAAATTTATTAGAGAGTGTTTTAACTTTGCATACGGATCAATGAAAGAATTTACAAAATTTTACGAAGATATGGCACATTGGCAAGATATAGATAATCCATATTTACCAATTAAGAATGAGTTTATTGAAAAAGTATGGGAAGCTTTAGCAAAAGGTTATGAAAATAAATTAATATATAAAGAAAAGAAGCCCGTTTGGTGGTGTCCTCATTGTCAAACATCATTATCAAAACAAGAAATAGATTTGGGATATGAAGATCCTTTATATAAAAAAGAGATTTCAAACTCAATCTATGTAAAATTTAAGTCAAAAGATATGGAAAATACATATTATATAATTTGGACAACAACCCCATGGACTTTATTGTACAATTTGGGTATTATGGTACATCCAGAATTAAAATATGTAAAAGTAAAAGTTCCAAGGATATGTGTTGAAGAATTTGAAATAGATTATAATAATCATAAAATTATAAAAACGAATATTAAGAGAGAAAATGGTTATGAATATTGGATTGTTGCGAAAGATGCATTAGAAAAAATAATGAGTAAATTAAATATTGAATATGAAATAGTAGATGAATTTAATGGAAGAGATTTAGAATTTAAAGAATATGAATCCCTGTTCTATGATGAATTAAAAGATTATATAGAAAAGTTTAAATCAGAAAGTAGTGGGATATTTAGGATTTGGTTATCTAAAGAATATGTAAATACTCAAGAAGGTACTGGTTTGGTCCATTCAGCTCCAGGCTGTGGTTTTGAGGATTATGAGGTTGCTAAAAAATATAATGTTCCACCATTCAATACAACTGATGAAACAGGAACTATTTTTAATATAAAATATTTTGAAGGATTGGTTGCAAAAAAAGATGATTATAAATTTATATTAGAAGTATTAAAGAAGAAAGCTCTGATATACTTTGAATGGTATGAACACGATTATCCAATATGTTGGAGATGTAGAAGTAGAGTGATTGTTAGATCTCCAGAACAAATATTCATTAATATATCTTTAATAAAACCAAAAGCATTGTTGGATATTGAAAATGTTAATTTTGTACCTGAAGCAGCAAAAAAGGCATTTATAAATATTGTAAAATCCGCACCAGATTGGGTAATATCTAGACAGAGATATTGGGGAATTCCAATACCGATGTGGGTTGATAAAAATGGACATATAAAATTTATTAGAAATGTTGAAGAATTAGAAAAATTAACTGGACATAAATTTAAGGAAATAATAATAGTAATAAAGTTTACAGATTATACTGAAAAACTATTGTCAAGATATTTTAAAGAAAATAAAATATATTATGAGGATGAAATAAATGATATAAATAAACTCTACGAGATATTCAATAAATATGAAAACAAATCTATAGTAATTGTAAATAAATTTAAAGAAGATATATTAAACCAAATAAATGATCTATATTATGTAAGAACACATGGATCAAGAGATTATGAAATAATATATTTATATAACTACAATTTACATAGACCATATGTAGATAAATTTACATTCAAATGTGAAATGTGTGGAGAAGAAATGAAAAGAATTCCAGATATATTAGATGTATGGGTTGATTCTGGTTCAGCAACAGTTGCAACAGACATATATCCTGTAGATTTCATAACAGAAAATTATGACCAAATTAAGGGATGGTTTTATTCTTTAGCAATGATTGGAGAATCATATTACAACGATATACCATATAAAAATGTATATGTTGGTGGATATGTTTTAGATGCATATGGAAGAAAAATGTCAAAATCCTTAGGAAATGTTGTCTCTCCATATGACATAATCAACAAGTATGGAGCAGACACTATGAGATTATATTTAGGATCTATTGTAGAAGCTTATGAAGATATAAAATTAAAATGGGAAGATATAAAAGTAAAATATCAGGTATTAAATATATTATTAAACATTTCAACATATTTAGAAGAATATTCTAAATATTATAATATAAATCCGGCAAAAGTAAATATAGAAAATTTAAGATGGGAAGATAAATATATGTTACATTTCATAGAAAAAAGCAAAAAAGAGATATATAATGCGTTAGATAATTATTTAATATGGAAAGCTGGAAGAATATTACAAGATATGATATTAGAATTATCAAGATTTTATATAAAAGCAACAAGAGAAAGAATAAAGAGAGAACCCGATAAAGTATTATTTGTAATATATAAATCTCTATATAATATAATAAATATAGGATCTGTTATAGTTCCATTTATTTCTGAATATATTTATCAAAAATTGAGAAATTTATATAAATTAGAAGGCGAATCAATAATTTTAGAAGACTTACCAAAAGTTGAAGAACAATATATAGATAAAAAAATAGAAAAAGAATGTGAGTTATTTAATATAATTGTTGAAAATGCATTAAAACTAAGAAATATGATAAACATAAATATAAGAAGGCCATTGAAAACATTATATTTATATAAAGATGATGGGGGTGTTTTATTTGAAATCTTAAATAATAATGATATTGTAGAATTATTAAAAGATTACCTGAATGTAAAAGAAATAAAGATTGATAATGTAGAAAAGGATTATGTAACTGCACAAACCGATTATGGAATTATAAAAATAGGGTTTGATACCAAATATTATCCAGAATTGGAAGAAGAATGGTTATATAGGGAAATAAAAAGAAGATTACAAGATATAAGAAAAGAAAACAAATTAAGAAAAGGTCAAAGGGCAAATATAGAAATATACGCTGATGAAAAGCTGTTAAATATAATAAAAAAATATAAAGATATCTTAGAAAAGGATACGGATACCATAATAATGATAAAGGACTCAAAAGATGATTTAAACAATGTAGAAAGGATATATGAAATGAGCATATTTTATAGGCTAAATATTTTATAAGTTTTTATTAAATTTATTAAAAATGGTTACATGGGAGATCTCGAACGCTGTTGTTACAATATATTTTAATGTAAGGTTACCATTAGATAAAATTGCAAATCTAATTCCTTATGCTCAATATGATCCAGAAACCTTTCCTGGATTAATTATACCATTAAAGGGAAGTGGGGGTAAAGAAGAAAATATTAAAGCATTAGTATTTAATAGTGGAACGATAAATATATCTGGAATAAAAAAATTGGAAGATATAGAATATGTGGCAAAAAAATTGAGAGAATTATTTAAACAAATTGATATAGAACTTCCAAAAGATTATAAAATAAAGGTACAAAACATTGTTGTAAATGGAAAATTCGATTATGATAATATAGACATAATAAGATTGGCAGATGAAGTACCAGATTCTCAATACAATCCAGAAGCCTTTCCAGCTGTTACTGTTGTATTCGATATATCTGAAAATTATAGAATAAAATTTAATGTATTCAAAAATGGAAAATTTGTATGTCCTGGATTAAAAGGAGAATTTAATAGTTTTGATGAAATTAAACGACATGTAGATTATGTATTAAATTCGTTCCAAGAAAAAGTAATAAAAAAATATGCGAAAAAATAGCTTATAAATATATTTTATCATACATAAAACTATGACAGAATCATCAGGAACAACAATTGTTGCAATAAAATTTAAGGATGGGGTATTAATTGCATCGGATAAACAATCATCGGCAGGAATAATGGTACATCATAAAAAAGTACAAAAATTACATCAAATTACTGATAATATATTAATGGGGGCTGCTGGTTTGGTTGGTGATATTCAAGCTTTAGTAAAGATATTACAGGCAACCTTAAAATTAAAATATTTGAGATCAAAAAACGAACCAACTGCGGAAGAAGCTGCAAATTTTCTAGCAACATTAATGAACTATTATAAATGGTTCCCGTTCTTTTCGGAAGTAATAATTGTTGGAAAAGATAACGACGATTATCATATATATTTTATAGATGAGGCTGGAGGATTAGAAAAATTTGATAATTTTACATCTACAGGTTCTGGAATGATGTTTGCTTTGGGTGTATTAGAAGCAGAATATAAAGAGAACATGAGTGAAGAAGAAGCAAAAGAATTAGCAAAAAAAGCAGTATTGTCCGCTATAAAAAGAGATTTAGGATCTGGACATGGCATTGAAATTTGGACATTAACAAAAGAAGGATTAAAGAAAGAGCTTTATGAGGTAAAAGAAGAATTACAGAAAAAATAATTTTTTAAATTTTATAATTAATCATAAAGGGTATTTACGCTATTTATGATGAATATTAAGGAAGAATTATTAAAGGAATTCGCATCAAAGGATATAAATAAGATAATATTTGAAGGGCCAAAGATAGTGATATATGTAAACAATATAGATTTATTTATTAGAGGAATTGAAATAGGAAAAAATTTAGCACAAAAATATAAAAAAAGGATAGAAATAAGGATAAATCCGAAATTATTGGGGGGGGAAGAATATATTAAAGAAAAAGTAAAAGAAATATTAAATGAAATAAAAATAAAGGATATCTATCTTGAAAGACATAGATCTACATTATATATTGAAACTTATGAGCCGGAAAAAATTAATTTAAATTTAATCAATAAATTAAGGGAAGAAACTCTATGTAATATTATAATACAAAGGGCCCCATTAAAATCTTCAAAAATAATAAATGTTATTAGGGCATATTTACATAAAAATTCTTCATATAAATCTGAATTTTTAAATAAGGTTGGAGAAAAAATATTGGAAAGAAAACCACAAAGATTAGATCATTATAGAATTGCCTTTTTAGGTGCTGGAAGGGAAGTTGGAAGATCTTCATTTTTATTACAAACAAGAGAAAGTAATATTTTATTAGATTGTGGTCTGGGTGCTGGAAATTATTTAGAAGATAGATATCCAATATTAAATATACCAGAATTTGATATACAAAATTTAGATGCCGTAATTATTTCACATGCACATTTAGATCACGTTGGATTTATCCCATACTTATTTAGAATTGGGTGGAGAGGACCGGTCTATTTAACAGAACCAACGAGAGATGTTGCAGCTTTAGTTTTATTAGATTATTTAAAAGTAAGCAATAAACAGAGTAAAAACCCAATATTTACGACAAAAGAAATTAAACTATTTTTAAAACATTCTATTACATTAAATTATTCTGAAGTAACAGATATAACCAGTGATATAAAGATATCATTCCATAATGCAAATCATATAATTGGATCTTCAATGGTTCATATAAACATTGAAGGGAAACATAACATACTATATACTGGAGATTATAAATTTAATAAAATGCCTTTATTAGAAAGACCGAACACCATATATCAAAGACTAGAAACATTAATAATTGAAAGTACATATGGGGGGTTAAATGATAAACATCCACCAAGAGAAGAAACTGAAGTATTATTTATTCATGATATAAAAGAAACAATTGAAAAGGGAGGAAAGGTATTAATACCGGTATTAGCAGTAGGAAGAGGACAAGATGTTTTATTAACATTAATAAATGCAATTGAAAATAAGATGTTGTCAGAAGTAAATATATATTTAGAAGGAATTGTTTGGGAAACATCAATGATTCATACAGCATATCCAGAATTTTTAAGTAAAGAAATTAAAGAAAAAATAGAATCTGGAAGAAATCCTTTTGAAAGAGAAAATGTAATAAGGGCAAGTAAACATGAAAGAGAACAAATTATAACATCCAATGAACCTTCAATAATAATTGCAACTTCTGGTATGATGCAGGGAGGTCCTATATTAGATTATTTTAGTTATGCTGCAGAAGATGAAAAAAATTTATTAGCTTTCGTTTCATATCAGGCACAGGGTACTTTGGGTAGAACAATATTGGATGGTCAAAGAGAGATTGTACTAAATGATAGAAAAATAAATGTAAAAATGAAAGTAAATAGATATGAAGGTTTTTCTGGCCATGCAGATCATTTTGAAGCAATATCTTTTATTAAATATTTAAGACCAAAACCAAAACAAGTTATTACAGTACATGGTGAAATTCCAAAACCATATGAACTAGCATCAAAGATATATAAAAAATTTAGAATATATTCATATGCCCCAAAAAATGGTGATATAATTAGATTATAAAATTTTTTTAAAAGAAGAATAAATGATTAAAAAGTACAGATATATTGCTATAGATGGTATTGATGGATCCGGAAAAACAACAATTGCAAACTTATTATACAATGAATTATCTAAGAGATATAATAGGGTAATATTAATGAAAGAACCTTATGATGGTGATTTGTCTAAAAAAATAAAAGAAATAATTTCAAAAGAGCATGAAAAAAATTTAGATTATGGATATCTATTAGCATTATTATTTACTGTCGATAGGAGTATAAAAAATATTGATTTGAAGAAATATTTAAGTATTGGTTATATTGTTATTTCTGATAGAAGTATTTATTCCACATTTTCTTATCAAATTTTGTATGAAGGAATGGACATTGAATGGTTAAAATGTATATCAAAATATATAACTAGACCTGACATTACCTTTATATTGGATATTGATCCGAAAATTGCAATAGAGAGAATAGCTTCTAGAGGCAAAAGTACTACAATCTATGAAAATGTTGAATTTTTAAAAAAAGTAAGAGAAAATTTCTTAAAGTTGAAAGAAATACTCTCTGATGACAATATAATTTACATTAATGGAGAAGAAAAACCAGAAAAAATATTGGATAAAATATTAAATATAATTGAAAACCATATTTAAACATTATCTTATATTTAACCCCATCTAAACTTTACTATTTTTATTTAAATATATTATAAAAGTTTCAAAAATCTCTAAATTAAAAATCTGAACACTTCAATTATTTTAATATTTGATATTAACGGACTTAATAATTCAGAAAAATTAAGGATAGAACTAAAAAACAAGTAAAAAATATAAGATAAAATTATAGAAAACAACACATCTGATAACCAGTGCTTTATGGTAATAATTCTTAATATTGGTGTTATCAATACCAAAATATTACCTGTTATTATAAAGGATAATGTTGCAATTATTGTATGTTCACTTGGAAAAGAGTGATTCTCATGAACCAATATAGCGAATCTTTTATCGAAAAAATAATATGGCCTTTTTCTACTAAATATTAATTTCAATAAATAAGTTATTGCTGTAGATATAATAAAAAGAAAAATATAGCTAAAATCAATGAAAAATACAATATATAAAATAAAATATAAATTTATTAAATATGAAATTGCATCAATTATATAAACAATCACCAATTTATCTTTTAATTTTTTATAAAAATATTCTGATATTTTATAATCAATTATAAATATTTTATTAAGCAATATTAAATTATTTTTCATAAATCTATTATACAAACCTGTCTTTTATATGACTATGGCTGTATTGCCTAAAGATAAATGTAACCTATCACTCATGATTTATAGTTTATAAGTATTATCTAACCGTGTTGAAAACTTATAAATTTCAAAATATTATATGTATAGTCAAAAATTTTAATTTCAGAAATTAAGCTTAATAATATATTATTTTAAAATTTATAAGTTTTCATATAAATTAAACATATAAAGCTTTTTATTTCCAATTTATAAAATTTTGCTTATAGTAATAAAAAATATATATATTAGTAACTACTTGAGAATAGACAATTTCCACCAATGAAATAACTATTCCACAGTCATAATGCAAGTTGATATTAACAGATCATAAAATGCTATCCAGAATTTTATGACAATATATAATTTTACCTGTTTAATAACCATTTCCACAATGGTATTAATTTTATTTCTTTATTATCTTTAATTACTTTATCTTCTAAATCCCATGTAATAATTTTTAAATCATTACAATTTAATAAATTAGATGCTTTAATTAAAGATCTAATTTCTCTTTTGTCCATTTCATCTATATTATTTATATAAGAAACTTGAATCAATTCTTTTATTATATTGTTTTCTTTTATTAGAAAATCTACTTCGTGTTGTTGATAATCTTTAAAATAGTATATTTCAATTAATGGATTGTTATTAATTAATCTTAACAAACCCAAATAAACTATATTTTCTATTCTTTTTCCTATATCATATTTACCAAACAAATTTGCAAAAGATATGTCACATAAATAAACCTTTCTTGGCCATCTTTTTCTTTCAAAAAATTTGTTAGAATATTTTTCTATAAAGAATATAGACATTGTATTTTGTATTTTATCTAAATATGAAAATATTGTCTTCTTTGTATTTATATTAAATTGATTTTCTATAAATTTTTTTATTCTATTTATGCTTATTTCATTAGAAAAATTTTGCATTAAATATTCAAAAATTATTTTTGCAACATTAAAGCTTCTAATTTTCCCTCTTTCTATAAAATCTTTATAAAAGATTGTTTCATAATATTCTTTAATTATCCTTTCTTTATCTTCTATAAAAATTACTTCCGGATATCCTCCAAAGTTTGTATATTCCCTTAAATATTCTTTTATCTTTTCTATTTCGCTTATACTCAATATCTCAGAAACTTTCATCTTTGTTTTTAGAAATTCTCTAAAAGAAAATGGTAATAAAATATAATATATTGTCCTACCTCTTAATTCAGTTAATAATTCTTTTGGTAATAACCTTGAAGACGAACCTGTTAGATATATGTTATATCCTCTATCAATTAGCGTTCTTACCAATTTATTCCAATTTTCTAAATTTTGTATTTCATCTAAAAATATTGTATTTATTTTTACATTATATCTAGATTCATATAAAGATATTATATTTAAAATTTCTTCTGCTTTAATATTTGAAAATTCTATACTCTCAAAATTAATATATACTGAATTATCTTTATTAGATAAATATTTATTTAATAATAAATATGTTTTTCCAGCTCTTCTAGGGCCAACAATGGATATAGCCTTGTTTTCTATATTTTTTATATTTAATTCTCTTTCAATATAATTTATTTTTCTCTCCCTTATTCTTTCAAAATATTCTATTATGATCCTTTCATCATACATATAATTACTATTATACCAAAATTTTATAAAAATGGTATAATAATTATACCAGAATAGATTATTAAAAAAGATAGAAAGTAATAAATTTTTATTTATTTAATAACCATAACCCAACAACATTTGATAAACCAGTATCTATTGAATATACTTTTTTGGTGCTTTTTCTTGTTTCTTCAATGACGGATGATGCATCTTAACAAAAAATATTAAGAAAGACTCTGCCATATAATTAAAAAATCTTTCTATTGTTAATTTATTTATTTTTAAAAAAATCTTCTAAAGATGAAAAAGTGGATTATACATCAAAGTTCTGAAATTTTTATATTATATTTTTTAGCTATTTTTTTCAAATCTTCATCATGGGTAATAAATGAACAGTTTAATCTTTTAACAATTGACAGTAAAATAAAATCATTTAAATTACTTTTACTTAATTTTTTATTATTTTCCTTTATCATCTTTAAAGCTTCCTTAACATCTTTAATTTTTATGCTTTCTATTTCAAACAATTCTAAGTTATTTATTACCCTATAAATAGTATCAACATCATCCACATATTCTATTAAAACCCCTAGAAATTCGTAAATGACTACTTCTGGTAATATAATATCATAACTCGTTAATATGTCTAGACTTTTTTGATGATCTTCATAATCTTCAAATGTAGCCCTAACTAAAACATTTGTATCAACAATTATTCTTTCTTTTTCCATCTTTTTATTTCTGGGTATTCTTCTTCAATAATATCTTTATCATGTTTTTCTATAACTCTATTTATGTCTTCTTGAGTTAACTTTCTACCTAATCTTAATTTTACCCATTCTATTGGTTTAATGATTATAGCATTATTTTTTTCATCTTCTTCTACTATTAAATATTGACCCTCCTTTATATTCAACTTTTTCCTAACCTTTACTGGTATAGTTATTTGATAATTTCTAGTAACTTTTACTTTCATATTATATTGGTATGTACCATTGCTTATAAATTTTATGTCTATACAAAATATTTTCTTTATTTACTTGTTCCAAATTAAATCAATTAGTTGTCTAAAATTTTCTTTTTTAAACGTCGAAAATAAATAATTGACAAACTAAAAGGTTACATTCTGAATTGGCCTCCTTGACCTCCCGGATAATTTGGATATCCTGGATATTGTTGTGGTGGCATACCTGGTCCCATCATTTGTCCCTTACCATAATTCCTCGCTATTTCATTTAAATCTCTTTGAACTATGTATGGCATAATTATACCTACAAATAAGAATAGTATAAAGTATATTATTGCATTATCTTTTTTAGTAACATAAGCCCATCCTTCCGTATATCTATATAGCCAGTATATGTTCACTATTGGTATTAGAGCTAATATATATGATGGTATATTTGCCCCCAATTCATTCAATTCATTTTTTGTCTTATACTCCCAATACAGAAAATATATCCCAAACGTCACAAAACTCAATATATAAACAAGAAGTATATTCCTTTCTTTTGGTGGCATTTAATTTTAATCTTCGTTATTATTTATAAATCTTTCGCTAATTATCTTTTTGTCTTTTTCTTATTTAAATAATCTTTAATAAAATTATACAATTCTTCTCCAATTTTTCTCTCATTTTCCTTCATAACTTTAGACAAATCTTTTACTATTTCCACATTTTCTTCAATTATTTTTTCCTTTAAAGTTATATCGGGTTTATCTTCTAATTTTTCTAAATTTTCTTCCATTTTTCTTGTAAAGTTTATATCTAAAATATCTGGATAATATCTTTCAAATATTTCAACAATTTTTTTACCAAGTTCGGTGATTTTTATTGACTTACCTTCAACATATCTTCTCTTAAATAAAATTTCAACAATATCTGCCCTTGTGCTTTTTGTTCCTAGATTTAATTCTTCCATTTTTTTAATCAAAGAAGCTTTGTTATATCTTGTAGGTGGTTTTGTTTTTCTTTTTAATATATTAACTTTATCTATCAACAACCTTTCTCCTATACTAAATTTCAAGGAAATAAAATTGTCCTTGTATATATCCCAATAAATATCTAACCACCCTCTGTATTTTATATCATAATAATTATAAATAAAATTTTCTTTCGTAACAATATTTATTTTATATACAATTGCTGGATCATAAAATGTTGCAATAAATCTCTTAACTATTAAATCGTAAATTAACTTTTCCTTATATTCTAAATACTCTGGAATATTTCCTGTAGGATGTATTGCTGGATGTACATCGTCTTTAGATCCATTATTTGGCTTTAAAATTTGTTTTTCCAATAAAAGAATTATATGTTTTTTGTAAGAATTTATTAATGATAAGTTTGATAATATTTCCCTAAAATTAATTGTTTCAGGTAATTTTTGAGATGCTGTCCTTGGATAAGATATATAACCTTTTTCATACAAGGATTGCAAAATATCTAAAGTTCTTTTTGGACTAATTTTATAATATTTATATGTGTCCATCTGTATATCTGTTAAATTATATGGATGTGGTGGGCTTATTTTTTCTTCTTTTTTATCTACATTGTTAACAATTAAATATTCTTCTAAACTGTTTTTTATTTTATTTGCCTCATCTCTATCATTTATTTTATCTTTTATATATGAAAATTTCAATTTTTTATCACCCTTTATAACTAAAGCTTCAACTTTATAGTATTCTTCTGGTTTAAAGTTTTTAATTTCATTTTCTCTATTAAATATCAACATTAGTGTTGGACCTTGGACCCTCCCAATACTTAAAACAAATTTTCTAGTATAATAAAGTAAAGATCTTGTTAATGCTCTAGATAAATTAATACCGTATAGCCAATCAATTATATGTCTAGTCTCTCCAGCAAATATATATCCAAAATTTAGACTTTCTTTCCTATTATTAAAAGCTCTAACTATATCTTTATATGTTATGGTGGAAAATATCATTCTACCCGCATTTTCTTTATTTAATATATATCTTAAGATATTATAACCTATCAATTCTCCTTCTATATCATAATCTGTTGCAATTATTATATCATTCTCATCTTTAAATTTACTAAACATCTCAATATAGTATTTTTTTGCAATAATTCCATCCTCAAAATATGATGGAACCCATCTATAATTGAATGTGGGATAATCATATTTTTTATCCAAATCTGATAATGTAAATAGATGACCAATTGCTGGAACAACGTATATATTCTTTCCTTCTAGATTAAAATAATAATAATATGTATTTTTTGAAAATTTTATTATCTTATACCTGTTATTTGACAAAAATATAGAAATCTTTTTAGCTACAGAGGGTTTTTCTGCAATTATTAACATAAAAATATTTTTATTAATTATATTTTTGAATTATTTATCTCTCTACATCATAATCTTTTTGAGTATTATAATATCAAATTATCAAAATTTTAATATCTATAAATGTTGGTATTTGTTTACTACTTATAAGTTTAGACACACACCCATTTATTTCTTGAAAGATCTTTTATATTAATGAATAAACTCTATAGATATATAATTATATATTTATCATCCACTTTAACTCCAACAATTCCTTTTCTTATCTTACTGATAAATAATGAATTCGTATCTCCTATAACTTTGATTATAGCGTCATTTCCAATAATTGTTTCTTTCATATTTTTATCCTATTTATTTAGAGATTCTATTACAAGAGATCCAAATCCAATAGGTATTCTTTACTATATATCCAAATTATCTAAATATTTATTGCCAACTTTCGGATTCTTTTATTACTTATCAATAATATCTTTTATTTCTTTAGAATTATTATTGATAAGCGATTATTTTAAAATAGTAACTTCTTTCTCATTTTTAATACCATATATAATAATGTTTACTTTTTTAGTATTTAATTTATTCAACATAAACATTGAAAGTAAAATACAAGAAATTATTTCTTATATTTCTGTTATATCTCTTATTATTTTAATTTTGCTTTTTACATTTCCAATAGACATAAATATTCAATATAATCACATAGATCCTAGTCATATAGATCCTTTTTTATTTATAATAGCATATAATATATCGGTATTTTCCGGTCTGGATATACTCACATATTATTCCAATCACTCAAATAGTAGAAAAACCGGAAATGCTACTTTTTATGGAACAATATTTTTGTCAATAATTTCCATATTTTTATACATAAGTCTATTAAATATCAAAATAAAAGATCTTAGCAACACGATTCTTTTAATATTTTTACCAATTAGTATATATTCTACATATATATGGTTTTATACTGCAAACAAAATATTAGAAAATATATCGGAAAATAGATTATTACCATATTTCTTTAGGATAAAAAACAACAAGAATTCTCCAATTTTTAATATTTTTCTATCTACATCTATCATTTTAATATTTCTATCTTTAAATGACTTTGGCGATTTGTTATCTTTTTTCTCCTCCTTTACAATTATTATATACGTACTATACGTAATATCTTATATAAAAATTAAAGTAGAAGGAAAAAATTTACATAATTGGAGGTTAGTAAAAATATTTATTGCTGTCTTTTCAATGACAATTTTATCCTATATGTTATTATATAATTTCCTAAATAATATATATGCAGTTATACTTACCCTTTCTATATCTCTTATTGTATTAATAACGACATTAAAAATAACATGGAAAAAGGATACAAAACTTACAGAATTATACTTTTCTAAATTTCATTTTCTTCCATATTTAATTAGAAAATTGTGGTATAAAGAAGATATAAAAATAATCGAATATTATATAAAGGATGGATATAAAATATTAGATTTTGGTCCATTCCTTGGTGATATAACTATACATATTGCAAGAAAATACAATGTAAAAGTTTATGCTTTAGAAATATCCCAAAAAATTGCAAAAAAATTACAAGAAAAAACAAAAAATATGAACAATTTTTTTGTATATATTACAAAAAAGGACGAAATTCCAAAGATATTTTATAATAACATTGATTTAATAATTATATATGAAACATTAAAATTCGTTGTAGATAAAAATAAATTCGCAAAAGGTATATATAGAGCATTAAAAAATAATGGGTATTTAATATCAATAACTTATGCAGACTTTCTAGAAAAAAAAGATACGGAAGATGAAATTAAAAAAATGAAAGAATTACTTGAATATCATAATATAAAGACATTGTTAATAAAAACTCATAAAAGATTGTATACTAAATATATATTAATAGGCAAGAAAATTTAATATTATGATAAATTATTTCGAATTGGAGAGATGGTATAGCGACAATGCTGAAAAAATAAATAATTCCATAGTAAAAAATATATATAATATTGAAGATGGGGTTGTTTTTGAATTATATAAACCGGGTTTAGAAACTAAATTCCTATATATAATCCCAGGAAAAATTGTTTTTTTATACAATATCAAAGAAAGAGAAGAAATAAATAAATTTACACTAAAATTAAGGAAAGATTTCAATGAGACAAAGATAAATATAGAAATTGATAATAATGATAAAATTATCATAATAAAAAATAATGAAAAAAAACTATATATAGAGCTTTTTCCAAATGGGTTATTAGTTGTAACTGATTATAATGATATAATTTTATATGCAAATCAATATAAAAATTTTGGAATAAGGAAAATATTTAGAAATGAAAAATATGTAAAGCCACCAGGTTCTGTAAAGATTATAAATAATATAAATGAATTTTTTGAAAAAGTAAATAATACAAATAAAAAAGATGTTGTAAGATTTTTAGCAATAGATCTATCATTGGGAGGAAAATATTCTGAATACATAATAAAAAAAGCAAATGTTGAAAAAAACAAAAGTCCAAAAGAATTAAATAAAGAAGAAATAGAAAGAATATATGGCATTTATAATGATATAGTAAACTTAAAGATCATAATAGATGAAAATGGAAATATTATCGAAAATATCAATAAATATTTCACAAATCTTTATTTAAATAGAAGAGAAAATAAAAGAATTAAGAAATTAAATGAAGAAAAAGAAAAAATAAAAAGAATAATAGAAGAACAAAAAAAATATTTGGGAGAAATTAATAACGAAATTTATAAATTGGAGAAAATTGGTGAATTTTTAAACGTATATTCTTGGGTATTTAAAGACTATGACGTAAATAATATAATAAAAAATTTTAGAGAAATTAATATTGATATAGATATTAAAAAGGATAATAGATATTTAATTATTAATATAGATGACAAATATTTAGAAAATAAATAAATCCTTTTTTATTTTATTTTTTATAAAATTTTTTCTTTTAAAATTTATATATTTACCCAATAAATATATAAATTTTTTCAGTAAAAATTATTAATGGCAGAACAATATATGGCATATTGCGTCAGATGTAAGAAAAAAGTATCGGTACAGAATCCACAAAAAACTACATTAAAGAATGGAAGAACAGCAATAAAGGGAACGTGTCCACATTGTAAGGGAACTGTATACGTATTTGTTAAGTCTGAATAGGTTATTCATAATATATTCCTTTTTCTTTTTGTATAAGATCTAATCTACTATTTTGTTTATTAACTCTTGGTCTTTTTGTTTCTTCATCCGTTCTCATTGTTATATCTAATTGTTTTAAAAATATATTTAATCCTTCCTTATTTTCATATATACCTAAAGCTTTCCCATATTTACCAGGTTCTCCCACAAATACTAAAATTCTGTCAGAAACCCAATTTAAAAATATTAAATCATGATCTACAACCATACAAGCCTTTCCCCTAATTTTTATTATATCTCTTATAAATTTTGATAATAATAATCTTTGTTCTATATCTAGATTTGCAAACGGTTCATCTATTAAATATAAATCTGCATCCTTTATCAATGTACCAAAGGTATATACTGTTTGTAATTCTCCTCCCGATAATGTACTAACTTCTCTATCTAATAGATCAGAAATACTTAACATAGATAAATATTCTTTATAATCATCTTTATATTTTTCATTAAAATTTTTCAAAAACCGATCTACAGTTATATCATAATTAGAAAAATCGTAAAATTGCTGTTTATACGATATTATTAAATTTTTTGATATATCTCCTTCATATTTTATTTCTCCAGCTAAAACCTTTACAAAAGTACTTTTTCCAATTCCATTTCTCCCAATTATTCCGATTATTTCATTTTCTCTAACAAATCCAGGATTTGCCTCTAATCTAAAATTATCCAATTTTACTATGATATTTCCCCACTCAACAATCTTTTTTCCAAATTTTACATCTGTATAGCTTTTTACATCCAATCTTATTGGTTTATCTCTTATCTTTAAATTTTCTCTTTTTATAAACCCATCTAAGTATTGATTTATACCTTCCTTTGACCCAACGGGATATGAAAAAGCACCATATGCTTTTTGTACTCCATAAACAATATGTATAATATCTGAAATAGAATCTAAAAATAATAAATCATGATCTATTATCAATATCGTGTCGTTTTCTTTTATTTCATTTAAATTATTCAATATTCTCAATCTTTCATATATATCTAAGTAATTTGTAACTTCATCAATCAATAATAAATTATGCTCCTTATATAATGAATATATATATACTACTTTCTGAAATTCTCCTCCAGATAGATCTCCAATTCTTCTGTCCAATATATTTTCTATTTCAAATTTTTTTAATATCTCCTCTAAATTGTTTACAACCTTTGATAAAAATTCCTTAACTGTTTTATCCTTTAACATATTTTTTATTTTAGTAATATTCTGAGGTTTATATGAAATTATTACCTTATTACTATATAATTTTTCAAAATAAGATTGAAGTTCAGAACCCCTAAATTCTCTTATAATTTCTTTATCATCATATTTTTTATTAAAATCTCCAAAATTTGGTTTTAATAAACCCGCTATTATATTTATTGCTGTACTCTTTCCCATTCCATTTCTTCCAATTATTCCAACAACTTTTCCTTCCTTAATTATTGGTAATCTATACAATCTAAATGTGTTTGGACCATATTGAAATACTGGTCTCTCATCCGGCTCTTTTGTCAAATTTATAATTATTATTGCATTAAATAGGCATCTCTTTACACATATGCCACATCCGATACACAAAGATTCATCAATAGATGGTTTTTTATCTTGTAAAATATTAAATATTTTTAAATTGTTTTTTTGAACTGGACATACTTTCATACATATATAATCACATTTTTCAGGAGCCTTACATCTATCTCTATCAATTACTGCAATTCTTTTCATACTAATTTAAATTCTATTTTACTTTTATTATTTATAGCTTCCAATATTTCCTGGCCTATTTCAGAATTTAGGTCTAAAACAATTTTTCCTTTTTTATTTATCTTAAATTTTCCAATTAATTTTCCATTTATATATAATTCTACCTCTCTTTTCCTAAATAAATTATTAAACATTATTGTAAGATAATCTTTTGATATTTCATAATCAAAATTTATAATTTCATTTAATTTTTCGACATTTTTTATTTCAATTCTCAGATTATACTTATCCTTTATACCCATTAAATATCTTTTTTCATTTCTAATAAACCTCTTTTTAAGCTCTTTTGGAATATAAAATGTTATTCCATCATCTAAAACTTCTGCATAAACATTATTATATTTTCTTCCGTATTCTATATTTAACAAATCTTCTAAGAACCTTTGAATTCCGGATTTTTGTCTATATTTTTTAATTGGAACAACCATTATCTCTTCTCCAAAGGTATATATTTCATACTCTAAATCATTTGTTATGAAATCTCTTACTTCAACAACCGGTCTTGCAAGATCTTCTTCTTTTAAACCATGTGGAATTTTAACAATTAAATTTAAATAGTATACCTTTTCTATCTGTCCTTTATCTATATATATTATTGTATCAATTATTTGTGGGATCAAACCAAGTTCTGTCCTAGATAATAGTCTATGAACAATGTCTATTGGTCTTTCGGCATGTGCAACACCAACCATTCCAATTCCTGCCAGTCTTAAATCTATATATAATTTAAAGTCTCTGGTATCTCTCATTTCATCGAATATTACATAATCTGGCCTTGATAATAATAATATATCATGTATTTCTTCATCTGTAGAATAATTTTTTGAGTATTGAACAATATCTGTGGATAATATTAAATCTCTTGGAGATTCTATTGTTTTAACAATCTTCTTCATACTTAAGTAATATTCTGCAAGAGCTTGAGCAAATGTTGTTTTTCCAGAACCTGGTTTTCCAACAATTATAATTCCTTCCGATTTCTCTTTTAATCTTTCAACTATTTTTTCATTCAAATTGTAATCTTCTATTCTTAATATTTTTGAAGGCTTAACAATTGTTATTTCATATGCATCTGATAGTGGTGGTTTTACAATTACAATTCTAAAAATTCCTAATTGAATAATCAAACTATTCTTTTTTTCTTGTTCTATGAACGAATCTCTTCTATTTCTAGTAATATATATTATCTTATCGATTAAATCTTCTATATCTTTATTTCCATATGTTTTATCTATCTCTTCCAAATACCACTCGCCAGGTTTTCCTCTTTTTCTTTTTACTTTTGTATTTTCGATAATATGAACAGATATTGTATCATTGGTAAATAAATCTAAAAAGGGTGGGTTCTCTATTGAAAGACCTTCTTTTTCAATAAATAAACAATCAACATTATATACTTTGGCAGTTTCATATAATACCCTATCGGATGTCAATAATGTAGATTTTGTTTCTCTCGCAATTTTAATAATTAAATAATCTATATATCCATGTTTAGCCAATCTTATTTGTTCTAATGTTGGTTTTTCTCCCAATATTGTTACCTTATAATTATATTTTTCAGATAATTCTCTAATTTTTTGCAGTTCTTTCAGACCAATCAATCCCTTTTCAAGACCTTTATTTGCCTGAGCTTGTAATTCATCAATTACAGGTGTGGGTATTATTACTTCATTAAATAAAATACTACTATTTAATAACGATCTTGAAATATATTCGTCAATTACTACAGACGTATCTAATGTTATTTTATCTAATTTCATCAATTATTTTATTATATTCTTTATCAAAACCATTTAACCTATCTAAAGCCCTCTTTATTGCATCTATTAATATTTCTCTTGGTTTTCTTTTTCCATTGGTTCTTATATATAAGTAAATATCTTTTATTAGAGGATGATTTTCTTTCCATGCGGCAATTATTACATCTGGATCTTTATCCAATTCTTCTTTTAATAGCATAGATATGGTTGCCTTATCATTTTCAAATATTATTTCCATTTCTGTTTCACTTTCCTTATTTACTTTCATTCCTATTATATTATATAAATATTTTATATAACTTTATCTCTTATCTTTTTTATCTCAAAATTAAATAAATTAATACTCAAAACCCCTCCATTTTTTATATTTCTCAAAAATAAAATACCTGGTTCTGGTTTATGACCCAATTCTTTCTGATATGGGGTTATATCCTGGAAGGTGGATGAATTAATTAAATCTATCCCTCTATATTCGCTATAAGATGCTCTATGTATATGGCCGGTATGAAACAAATCTGGTACAATCTCTATTACAGATGGGTCGTCATTTATATATGGAACGTACGGATTTGATCCATGAGATGGAAATATTAACCTAAACATTAACATAAATTTCATTAATTCTCCGGGATTTTCATATCCCCCTCTCTCTCTTAAAAAAGAAATGTTTGATACTAACCAATCTAAAACGTATCCATGGTATAATAACCCAATAATCGAATTATGTATTTTTACATATGATGGATTTGACAAATAATGTATATTTTTCATTGAATAGGATTCTCTTAATAAAGATCTTGGCAATTCTGGTTGTGGTTCTGCCAATCTTGGTATGTCGTGATTTCCTGGTATAATAATTGTCTTTATACTTTCCGGTATTTTTAATATATAATCTTCAAAACTTTTATATTGGTCCTCATATGTTTTTAATACCAATTCTTCTTTTTGATCTGGATAAACACCAACCCCATCCACAACATCACCAACAATTATTACATAACCTATTTTTCTAGTAATTTCATTTATTTTTTCATTTTCTGTTTTTCCATTTACAAATTGTAAAAATCTATCAAATAAATTGTAAAATGTATGTTTATTTCCTATTTGCCAATCACCAGTAAATAGTATATATACATCATCTTCCCCAAATGTTTTTGATTTTTTTATTGGTACATTTGGTAATATCACATTATTTACAAAAAACATGTTGTTTTTATATATACCAACTAAACCAATAACAGAATCTGACGGTATATCTTTGACTATTTTAAAATCTATGTTTTCGTTATCTTTGCTTATAAAAGCTTTTATAATATTGTTTTCATCTTCTATAACAAGAATTATTCCTTTTTCGGTTATTTTCTTATCATAAACCAATCCTGCAATTGCAACTTCTTTGTTTTCTGGTATTTTATTTAACGGATATAGTTCTCTCATTTCTGAATGATCTCTTAGTATTTTTTTTATCTTATTTAATCTTTGCTTATAATATGATATCCAGGATATAATGTCTGGTTTATTTTTTTGTATTTCAAATTTCTTTAGAATATTTATTTCTTTTGCTTCTTTCATTTCCTTTACAGATAGTTCTATTTCTTCTCCAACGTGTTTCTTTGTACTTTCTATAAGAATTACATTAGTACTTTCTTTTTCTATATTTTGTTTATTTTCATTTATATTAAAAAAATCTTTTATATTTATAATGTTTCGTTTTTTATTGATGTTCTTTTCACTTTTTTCAATGTTTTTATTATCATTACTAACATTTTTTTCAAGTATTTTATTAATAAAATCTTCATCTATCTTATTTACATTGTTTTTTACTGCTTCTTTAAATATAATGTCTAAATATTCATCTTTTAAATTGTTTAAAAGATCATATGCTCTTTTTTCAATAAATATATTATTTTCCCATAGCAGTTTTATTAGATCTTCTTTATTCATATATCTTTTTTTATTTTTTCATATATTTTTTTAAGATTATCAACATCTGATATAATCTTTAAAACCTTGTTTACTCCGTTTTTTCCATTAGATATTATTTTTGATTCTATTAATTCTCCAAATATACTTTCTATTTTCTTTAGATTTTTATATACTGCTGTTTTATCTAAAACAGATATTCCAAAACTATTAGATAAATTTACGTATTCTTCGTATAAATTGTTAAATGTTACAAAATCTTCTTTTTTTATTTGTTCTTTTATTAAGGCTAGTAAAATTATTTTTTGTGTTTTGTTTAAAGTGTTTACTATAGACTCTAATATATTTAAATCAACACTTGAAAAAGCTTCATTTATGTCGTCTTTATCTATTTTTTCCTTGTTTTTATTATATGAAATAATTGCTGATAATCTTAGCACATTTATTGCAATTCTTGCGTCTCCAAAAAATTCTTTAGAAACCTTTGCAGAAATATAATTTATATCTTCCTCTGATATTGAACCTGGTTTTAGAGCTTTTATAGCTCTGTCTTTTAGAATTTCTCTCAATTCATAATAATTGTATGGAAGAAATTTTACTTGAATTATCGATGAAAATGACGATTTTATTCTTTGATCCAATTGAGATATAAAAGATGGGGAATTTGAAATGAGTATTATCCTTATTCTACTTAAAAAGTTTATATCATAATTTCTTAATAGCAAATACAATATTTCTGTATTTTCCAACTTTCTAAATATACTATCTACTTCATCTAATATTATTATTAGCTTATAATCATTATTGATTATAAATTTATATATATTTTCATATATATCATTCTTTCTAACTCCGCTTTTTATATTTGTATTTGCTAGTTCTTCATATATTTTTTTAAATATATAATAATCTACTTCGTCCGACAGTATTTGTTTGCAATTTATATATGCAACTCTTACTTTTAGCTTATTTTTTGCCGAATAAAATGATATACCTTTGCTTAAATACCTTGCCATTAAAGTTTTCCCAGTACCGGTAGTTCCGTATAAAAATAAGTTACTTCCTGTATTTCTATTTAAAAACAAGTTTATGTTTGATAATATGATTTCTTTTTCTTTATCTCTAAATTTGATTTCGTATGGAATGAAATCTTCTTCAAAATATCTTCCATCTACAATAAGGCTTTTATTTTTATTTGATATTTTTTCAAAATCTGATAAAAAATAGTCTATTATAGAATTTGTCATCATAATATTTTATATTATAAAAAATTTTATAAAATGTCTTTGCATTCACTTTAAAAAAATAGAAATAAACCTTCTTATTCCTTAAAATAATAAATTTTTTGTGATTTTAAAAAATTTGCCCTAAAATTTTTTCCATAGATAGTTTTTCCCTCTAAAGATATCTATAATTTTTCTGTTTAAAAATGTTGTTTATCAAAAAAATTTATAAACAATATTTATAAAATTTTTGATACACATACATCAAAATGTAAGCTAATTATATTATATTTGCCAGATTTTTATATACTACTAACTAGTAGTTAATTATTTTATTGGTATCTTCTTAAAAATAATTATAACATATTTTGAAGACGGTGTTCTCTATAATCTTTTAAAATTTTCTTTAATCTTTCTCCATCAACGTTTTTTTCTAATACGTTAGACTTTTCCTCATAAAATTTTTCAACAATAACAAAATTTTTTAATTCCTTGAATCTATCTACAACATAAAATCTTGGAAAAACACTTTTAACTTCTACAAGATTCTCTTTTTTTACAAAAAATTTCACATCATTTCCTTTATAATACGAGATGTATTCTTCTTTAAATTCATCTATAAATATTTTATTATAATAAAGTTTATTCAAATATAAAAAAGAAATTTTTGGTATAACATTATCATTAATTTTTAATCTTTCTATTAAAATCTTGGATAAAGTATTATAGTCGCTTAATAGATCGATATATTTTTTATTTAATTCTTCTAATGTTTTTTCCTTTTCTTCTTGATATTTCTTATTCTTTATGATAATTTTTATTATTTCAATGTCTTTTTTATCTATAAATCTTTTTCTTCTTTTATTATGTTTTTTTGTTTCTTTTTCTTTTTCTTTTAAATTATTTTTTGCAGACACAACCTCTACTTTTCTATTTTTTAGTATATATCTTAATATTTTAACATATTCTTCTTGGCTTTTAGAAAATCTTTTAGCCTTTTCAAATATTTCTTTTAATTTTTTTAATGCTTCAATTGCCGATATATAAGCATCAAATTCATGACTATTTTCAAATATATTCTTTAAATTTTCGTTTTTATAATATTTATTTTTTATTTCTAAACCAATATCTTCCTTAGGCTTATATACACCAATATTTAGTTTTGATGCTATATCTAAAATTGTCTTAGGTATGTCTTTTTTATCTGTAGCAATGAGTACAACATATTTTAAATTGCTTATATACCTAATTATGTCTTCATTTTGTATATTCTTTCCGCTTATTTTATCAATTATATTTCCATTATCGTCTATAACAACTAACCCTAGATTTGTACCCGGATCTATCCCAACAATTAATGATTTTAGCATTATTATATTTATTTTATTCTTCTCCTTAAAAGTCTATATCTTTTTTTAAATCTTACTAATATATTATAAATAAATGCCGAATGATTGGTCATATTTAGTAGAATTGCAAAAGAATAAACCAGGTACTTTGGCAAAGATATTAAAACATAATGCACCAAAATACATAAAGGAAGAAGTAAGAAGATTAATTAAAGAAGGTAAAATTAAGAATATACAAGAATTAATACAAAAGGCAGTAAATGAAAAAAAGAGTTTAATAAAAGTATTAGAAGAATATGGAATAGAAAATAAGGAAAGAAGGTTTGGAAAGGGGGGTATAAGATGTATAATATGTAAATCTCATGATAGGGTTATTAGAAGATATAAAATAAAGATATGTGGAAGATGTTTTAGAGAAATGGCAAAAGAACTAGGATTTAAAGTTTTTGGAGAATAATGGTAGATATAATTAATGATTTTTTAGCCCATGCCACAAATTGTATAAATATTGGAAGAAGAAATGTGGAATTTAATTATTATAATAAACTATTATTAAATATTTTAGAAAAGTTAAAGGAACATAAATATGTTGAAGAATATAAAACAGAAGGAAAGAAAATAATTGTTAGATTTTCAGAATATTTCAATTTTGGAAAAGCGATACATCCAAAATACCCCATATCATATAAAGAATTAGAAAAGTATGAAAAAAGATATTTGCCAGCAAGCAGTTTTGGAATATTATTGATATCTACTAATAGAGGCGTTAAAACAAATGAAGAATGTAAAAAAGAAAAAATAGGTGGTGTTTTAGTTGCAGTTGTCTATTAAAGTTTTCTTAAATACTCTTCTAATTTATCTCTTAATTCTTTATTATTTATTATAGATTCTATTTCGGATAATTTTCCTTCTATAGATAATAATTTTCTATATAATATACCCAATGCAATCCATATCTGTACTTTTGAAGGATTATCAGAATTTTCATATACATCCCTATATTTTTTTGTTTCTTCTATTAATGATTTTATAAAGTCTCTAAATACAAGATCTACGCTATCTTTCCAATCAGAGACCATATTCTTTTAATATTTTGTCTTTTACTTCTTCAAAATGTTCTACTATTTTTTCAGGTTCTAATCCAACTTTTAAATATCTTGAAAATTGTTTTTTATAATTTTCAGGATCTTTTTCTTTTAGCATTAATGCATAATTTTTTATATGTTCACCTCTTATTCTATCTTCAGAAGGTAGAATTTCTTCACTGTGTGGTATTTCTAATCCAGCGTCAATAGCACCTTTTAGTGCTGCATATAGCGAATTTCCCTTTGTAGAATGAAATCTTCCAATGTCTACTATTGCTTCTTTAATCCCTCTTTTCTTTGCTTCTAAACCCGCTAATAAACCAATTAGATATGCTGTTGGTAAATTTCCTCTATGACCTTTCCATCCATATTTTTTTTCTAATACTTTTGAATGTATTGTGAATAATGTTTTATCTCCGTTTTCATTATATAATATTATTTGTGCTGATATATTATTTAAAAATCTTCTAACGACAAATCTTGGTTTTTTTGATTTTAATAACTTTAATCTCTTTCTGTAATCTGTAATATTCTTCCTTCTTCTTCTAAATTTTACTACATAAGTAGGACCTGTAGCCATTAAAGATATTTTTATAAGTAATTTTTTAAATTTAATTTAGTTAAATTTTAAATTAGTTTATATTCGAAATAGATTACAATATTAAAAATAATTCTTTTGGTACGTATAATATATTATCTCTAAATTCTAATTCATAATCTCCGATAACAATTCCATAATTTGATTTATACCTTTTCATACTACTTTTTACTTGTTTTTCACCTTTTTGACTTTTTCCAAATTTAACTTCTACAGGTATTATTTTATTATTGTTAGTCTTTATTAAAAAATCTGCACCATTTTTATTAGGATCGTAAAAAACCTTTATATTTAACATACTATGAGTTATTTGTATTTTATATAATGTTGAAGCTATATATTCTTCAAATAATAACCCAATATCTTCACTTTCCTTAAAAGTTCCTAAATCATCTTTTATCATAAATCTTATTGTTGGAGTTATAAAGTAATATTTTCATTGTTTTCTGCTTATTTTTTCTTCTCTTCCTAACGGTTTAATAGAAAAAATTAAAGAAGACATTTCTAAATATCTTAAAATATTCTGTACAGAATCTTTATTTATATTTAAACCTTTTGAAATATTTTCAATGCTTGTTTTTTCTGCTCCTGCCAAATAATTTATAATTTTTATAGTATCTTCTATACTAGAAGATTTGATGTTCCCGATCTTAGGGATATCTAAATAAGAGATTTTTTCGATTGTTTCTAGTAGTAATTGTTCAGAATCTTTTTTATATAATGCTGTAAAAGGAAAACCCCTAAATTTTAGGAAATCTTCAATTTCAAATGAATATAATTTTATTTTTTTATAGAGTTTTGAGATTTCAATATTATTAAAAAATTCTTTAGGAAATTCAGGAATAAATGTATCGTTATTTAATAATTTTAGTATTTTCTTTTTAAGTATTGCGGTTTTATGATATTCATCCGACTTTTTTAATATTTTCAAATATTCAATAAAGCTTAAAGGAAATAAATATTCTTTTTTAGCCCTTCTTGCCAAATCTGCACCAGTTTCTTTTTTTAATTCTAATGCGGAGGAACCCGTGGCAATTATAAATATATTTGGATATTCATCATAAATAATTTTTAATGTTAAAGCCCAATTTGGATTATGGTTTACCTCATCTAATAATAAAAATACGGATTTTTTAGAGGTTGCTAAATCTTCAGATAAAATCTTAGATTCATAGACTTCTATACAAGACATTAAATCAGAATTGAGACTTTTTAATTTGTCTATAGATATAAACAGTATTCTTTCTCTAAATATATTCTTTTTTTGAATTAAATACAAATATATTTGATATAATAACGTCGTCTTACATGTTCCTCTTAATCCCGGTATGATAATTAATCTATTAATTTTTTCTTTTTTTCAAGAAAATTATCTATGTGGTTTTTTATTCTAGAAAAAATATGTCTTGTTGGAAGAGGTTTATCATTAGGGTCTGTGGTATACTTTAAAGCCAACTTTTCTGTATACAGTATTCTTTTTTTTAGGTAGGTTTTTAGTATATCAATATCTATGATATTGTAATAACATTTAATATTATAAATATTGTTATGTGTCATAATAATCGGTATTAACACGCCAATAACAACATACCAGTGTTTAGTATTTACATATATTGTTTTTTCATAGCTGTTGGTATATTAATATTATATTTGTATCCTAAAAATCAAGATGAAAGTATAAATTATTATTGTACTAAATTTTGAGATAAAGAGAAAATTATACTATCTTATTTAGTTCTTTTAAACTTCTTTTATCCAAATCTTTTAATATTATCTGATACAAATTATCATTTTCATCAACAAACAAAATTTTATCATCAAAATTAAATATGTTTTTTGGAGAAATTACCTTTATTTCTAATTCTTTATTATTTATAAAACTATTTAAAGTTATTGTTTCCCCTTCAACTTCTATTTTCTTTATTTTCTCTATTTTATATATTATAGAATTATATCTAACTGCATTTTCTAGTATTTTCCTTGAATTTTCATCTAAAATTGTATAATCTTCTAATAAAAATATTTCATTGAAATTATCATTATAAAATCCTATAAATTTTGGATTTGATATTGGAAATAACAATTTAGGCATGATATTTTCATATTTTTTACCATTATATATAATATTTACTCTACTAGGTCTATCAGTTGATTCTATTTTCATATTTTTATCCTTTATTATATTTAAATTAAATATTTGGGATTTTTCATTAACTTTTTCAATTCTTTCTATATTTTCTATTTGATTCTTAAACAATTCATAGAATTTTCCCTTTTTCTTAATTAATTCGTTAGGTTTTCCCTCTTCTACAATTCTTCCATCTTCTATAACAATAACCCTATCCATATTTAATATTTCCGACAAATTATGCGAAATATATATTAAAGTTTTATCCTTTGAAATATTTAATATAGAAGAAAAAATTTGTTCTCTACTTTTTGAATCAATATTCGATGTTAATTCATCAAATATAAATATATCGGAATTTCTTATTATATTTCTTGCAATTGCTATTTTTTGTCTTTGTCCTCCAGATAATTTTGTTCCTTCTTCTCCTGCCAGAGTATCATATGCAAATGGTAATTTAATTATATCATCATGTATATTTACGATCTTACATACTTTAATTATTTCTATCTCATTTATGTTTTGATTTCCATAAGATATATTATATTTAATAGTATTATCAAAGATTTCTGGATTTTGAGATAAATAAGAAATTTTTTCTCTAAGATATTTTAAATCTATATCTTTTATATTTGTATTTCCAATTAATATTTCTCCATCGGTTACATCATAAAATCTTAATAATAATTTTGTAATTGTCGTTTTTCCTGCACCATTTTTTCCAACGATAGCAACTTTTTCTTTTGGTTTTATTGTAAAAGAAATATTTTTTAATATAGGAAAACCCGGTTCATATCCAAATGTAACATTAACAAATTTTATTTCATCAATAATATTGGGTTTTAAAGCGTTTTCTTTATTTAATATTTTTGGTTTATCTTCTAATAATTCTAATATTCTTTCAGCGGAAATTAGAACGTTTGGTATATCTCTAAAAAACCTTTCGTATGTGATAAGTGGACCATAGATATTCGATGTATAAGTTATAAAAGCAATTAATGTACCCAACATAATCAAATCATTAATTACAAAGATTCCACCCATGTACCACAAAAATACAGTAGTCAATTCTAATATAAGAAATGAAAAATCACCTCTCATTGTAATAAGTTTTCCCACTTTAATATCTATTAAATACCAAGAGTTTATTATGTTTTTTGTTTTTTCATATTCTTCCTTTTCTTTTGAGAACAGTTTGATACTGTAAAAATTCCTTAGAATATTATTTACTTGAGTTTCAACATCTACAGACTTTATTCTGGCTTTTTTACTGGCTATTCTAATTTTTCTTTCATAAATTATAAAAATTGTAAAAATAACTGCTGTTGTAATTATTACAGGTATTGCTAAAAAAGGCAATAGAAAGAAAAGTATAATAAGACTTCCAATAAGTAATAAAGTATCCATAATTACAATGGGCAATTTTAAAATAAGACTATTTATCTCTTCTATATCAGATTGATATCTAACAATTAATCTAGAAGGAGAATATTTTTCTACAAAGGAAACATCGTTAAAAATTATGTGTCCTAATAATAGCTCTCTTATTTCTTTTGTAATTTTTGTTTGTATAATATTTGATAAAAAATTTCCTATCAAATATAAAAGCCTATAAGCAACGAATGATATTAACATTAAGAAAATTATTGTGATAAATATGTCTAGTGATGGCGTTTCTGATATAAGAACTTTATTTATTAGTAGAGCCGTTAAATAAGGAGGAACCAGGTTTATTATAGTACCCACAATAAAGATAATAGTAATTAAAGCAAGTTCTTTCCTATATTTTTTAATAATTTGTATTAAAAACCCACATATTTCTTTCTTTGATCTTTTCTTTTCTTCTTCCTTTTCAATTATTTCTGTTTTTACTTTTAAATTAAATTCATCTACAATTTTTTGTATGTTATCTGCCTTTTTCTTTGTAAAATATGCAACCTCAAAAACATTTTTATCTTTATCTATTGCAATTAATTTACATATACTTATTCCATATTCTATATCTAACTTTTCTACATTATCAATTTCTAATATTTTATTATTATTATTATCATATACAGAAATTTTATCATCTAAAATTTCAATAGTTTCTTCAGTAAAATTGAGATTTCTATCAAGATTGGTTTTAAATATCGCTTTAAAATGATAAGTCATAAAATATAAAAACCTTAAATGAGTTAAAAATTTTATCGTTATATATTATAAAACTTTATAGATAAATTTGTATAGATAAAAGTATATTTATAATTTATGCCTAAAGGACGGAAAATGGTTTCAATACAAGTAAGAGAGGAAGAATATAAAAAAGCAAAATAACCAGGTATTAATATTTCTGAAGTATTAAAGAAAGCACTAAGAGAAGAAATTAAAAGAAAAGAAGAAGAAAAAAGATTGGAGACAATAAAAAGGTTAGGAGAGTTATTAGAAAAATCAAGTATAACTCCAGAAGAAAATATAAAGATAATAAGAGAAATTAGAGAAGAAAATTAAAATGAAATATACAATCAATACTTCTGCTTTAATAGATGTTGTGTTGAAGTTCTATAAAGAAAACCCAAATTTTATAAACGGGTTAATTGAAGAGAGTATCTTTCCAGATTTAATATTTTATGAAATTGGAAGCTATTTAAGAAAGTATAAAGAAATAAAGAAAGTTTCTAATAATGAAATAAAAGAAATAACGGAATTATTTAATTATATAATCGGAAAAGCCAAAATAGAGGGCAAGATTAAATTATGAAATTCTAGATTTATTAACAAAAGAAAATTTATCATACTATGATGCAGTATATTTATATTTAGCTAAGAAATATAATTTAATTTTAATTAGTGATGGTAAAGGTTTAATTGAAAAAGGTGCTGTAAGTTCTGATAATTTATTAAAAAATTAAAAATTTTGTTTATCTGAAATACTAGAAGAGTTGTTTCTGATTTTTAAAATTCTTTTATAGTGTTTTAGTAATCAGACATGGAATTATCCTCTACCCTAAAAAAATTCATATAAGAAACGATAATACAAAAGAGCTCTACTAACATAAATGTCTTTATTTGGATCTGTGTCTATTCCTATGCGGTTATTGATAATTCCTGCTTCATTCTTAATAATATAATAATTCATGTTCCCGCTTGGACGTATTATTGATTTTTTCCCCTTAACGTTGTTTAGCTTATAAAGTAAATAACCCACTATGTGTGGGGGTATAGATTTATGAATGAAAATTCTTATGTGGGTACGATCTGGATAGAATTCCATATAATATTGTATTGAGGGGTTATTAGTTCCATTATAATAAGATATAGGCAAGCCTCTAGCTCCAACGTTTCCTATTGGCTTTTTTAATATATCAATCAAAGTTTCTTTTCGTTTTTCCGGATTTCCGGCTACATCGAATGCAATTTCTATATAATAATTGCTATTTGGATTTACTACATTATTATGTTTTGGTAAAGAATTAAAGAACTCTTTTCTTATTTTTTCTATTTTATCATCAAGATCTTCTAACATGTTAAAATACTGAGATACAATATGTAAATTTACAGAAAATCCTCTAAAACGTGCAAATCGGTCAATAGAATTTAGTACCTTATCAATATTGTTCTTATTGATAGTACTAAAGTAAGGTTCTATTTTTTCTTTATTATGTTTTATATATTCTGCTATCTGTAATTTTTCATCATCTGAAAGATTCCATCTATTACTTATTGGTTTATAATAAGGATTAATATGCTTCTTAAATTCGGCTTTTATTTTATTTAGTACCATATAATAATAATAGTAATAATAATATTTATAAACATTATTTCTTTAAAATTCTAGTTTGTCTCCGAGTAGTTACTTATATGAATGCAAACCACCAGGTTTTATTAAAAATATTGAAAAAATGTAGTTTAAACAAAATCCGCCGCGGGTGGGATTTGAACCCACGCCCCCTTTCGGGGATATGGTCTCCAGCCATACCCCTTGGTCCGCTCGGGCACCGCGGCATAAGTGTCCCCCGCCCATCGTTACCAATACTCATCTTTTCATACTGGTTCGTCTAAGCGAGGATACATATTTAATATAATTTAATACAAAAATATTTTTATGTTAACAAGAAATCTATTGGAAAAGATAAATCAAAAGATAAATCAAATAAAAAGAGGTGAAGAAAATTATGAGGAAGAAAAAATTAATATTGAAAAGTTAGATTTAGATAATTTTGAAGTAAAAGAAAAGAAAAAATATGGATTTATAGATTCTTCCCACGTAAATGGAATTGTTGGACCTTATAGTTATATATATTCTAGAGCAGTAATTGTTTCTGATGACATATATGAAATTATAGATGATATAGAATTTTTTGAAACATCTTTTATAAGATCAACGAATAATGAAAATTTTGATATTCAAGACATTTCGGAATTATTATCGAAAAATTTAGAATATAAGTTGGCGAGAAAATATTCTGATAGGTATATATTTATAGATGGATCAATAATATCGGATTCTATATTATATTCAAAATTTTTTGATAATTTTTATGATGAGAATATTGAAAATAGGAGAAAAGAATTCTTAGAGAATTTCGAATATTTAATGAATGATGGAAATCTATCGGCAGTCGCAAAAAGAATATTAAATTTGGATATAATAAAAACTGGCAGATCGGATTTATTAACATTGATGAAAGTTTTTCCATCAGAAATATTTTATACAAATATTAAGGAAAAACAATTAAAAGAATTTTTAGGTTTTAAAATTCCAAACTGTTCATTTTGTAATAAAAAAATATATATGATATATTTCAGGGCTAGATATAATGATCATATATATAGATTGGAAGGAATGGAGAAAATTGGAAAAGAAAAGTTCAAAGAAATAATAAAAGAAGTTGTTTATGATCAAAAATCTTATCCTAAATGGTTAAAGTTAGCTCACAACTTATGTAAAATAACAAATAAGGAAAAATTAAGATTAGAAAGTTATATTAAGAAAAATTTGGGATTTGAAAAAACTATTGGTTGGGAAACTCATTAGGGTCCGGGGCGGGATTTGAACCCGCGATCTTCGGGTCCACAGCCCGACGCCTTACCACTAGGCTACCCGGACCATAAAAAGTATTATAAAATTCATATTTTTTTAACCAATATAAATTAAAGGCATTACACCATTTGGAGGATATGCTCTAGCTACTACCCATTGTACATATTGAAGTGATGTATAGCCACTGGTTCCTGCACTTATTTGTAATGTACCATATTGGAAAGGATTATAGTTTAAATTATAATATGTATAATTTCCATAATTTGGATTATATGATAAATGATACATGTTTAATAAAGTTAGTGGAACCCATACTTGATTAGAATTATAAATATAGTATCCTGCTTGTGCATATGTCAAATTAACTATTAAATATGAATAAATAGTTCCTGCATTTGGTGGGAAATATGTATAATTCAAATATTGATAAGTTACTGCGGATTTTAACATTGTTGCTCTGCTTAGGGGTGGATAAGTACCGCCCCAATACTGAAATTGTACATATGTAGATAAATTAGATGTTGTTGTAGCACCACCACATGTAGTATAACTTCCTCCTGTTATATTTGTCCCACCGCAGCCACTAGAAACTATGGGAGATGCAATACCACCAGCAAAAAATTGTTGATTTGTATTTCCAAATAATGCTATTACATTTGCATCTGCACTAAGTGTATGATACCACACTTCCTCAACAATTAAAGGTATTAAAGGAATATTCCAATTGTTTGGGGGTAAAATATAAGTACCCTGATAATAATTATTTGTCATTTGAATACCATTTGGAGTTGCTGTAGGGGAAAATGATCCATAAAAAATATATCCGATCCATCCATCCATTGTATTATTAAAATATCCATATACTATAAATACATATTTTCCATTATCATATTGTCTAGAAGGATCTACATTTGGAGAAACACCTACATATGGATAATATTGTTGATAATAATTTGAAGAACTATTTCCTATATACATGTATATAGTTACATTACTATTTGCAGGAATACCACTATCTAATTTTACCCACCAAATTTTACAATATATACTTCCATTTATTAATTGACCTAAATACCATGAATATATATCTGGAGTACTATTACAGGTTGTAGTAAAATATACATTAGATCCATTACTATTAATTAAATTAAATAAAGTTACATTGTTTACATAAGCAAAATGGGGACCTATATTTATACTTCCATTACATATTGCTATTTGTTGTTGGAATGGTGCAGGTGTTGGGATATTTTGAGTATTGTATAATATTAAAGTTAAATAAGATGGTTGGCAGATAAAGGTACTTGAAGTAGAATCTGATATATTAAAGACAATTGGTGGTTGAAAATAGTTAATTAAAGGATTTGAAATATATTCTATATTAAATGATCCAATTATATTATTAGCTATCCCAACTTCTAATTTATAATTTCCATTTTGATTTGGAGGGGTTTGGGATAAATTTGCAACAACAATTAATAGACCATTATCATATGGATTTACAATCGATCCATTCGAATTATAAGGATAAACTTTTACTAATCTGCCATTTAGAATTGCAAATACTTGAGAATAATTAACAGGTTCTGAAGGTTTTACATATGCATATAAAGTATCATTTGCTATAAAGTAATCAAGTAATTGGAAATTTAACTTTATAGATTTTGAAATTTCCTGCCCAGTTGGATTTACTATATTTAAATTGGGAGAAATTATATTATATATTGTTATAGTAACAAAAGCGCCAATCACTAATAATAGTAATGCTGTAACTATCTCAGATTGTAATCTCATATTATATTAATTAACTAGCATATATTAAAGTTTGAAACTTAACCCCATAACAAGATACCAGTATTATATAATTCCATGAATTGTTTACTAAATAACTATTATTAAAATATATTGTTGCATTTTCACCTGGTAAAAATAGATTTGATGGATACAAATAATTTATAGAATAATTAAAAGGGGAAAAATAACCATTAACATATAATTGAAAACATGACAGATCTAATGCTTTATTTCCGTTATTATAAATAATTAAATATGGATTTGAATAGTTTGTTTGATTATTTAAAAATTTTATATTTTCTCCGACAATATTTCTTATTTGGTTAGCTACTGAATTTGCAGTATAATAAAAATTCCTATAATAATTATCTAAAATTAAATATAAAACAATTGCAGAAATAATAAAAATGACAAATCCAACGATTGCTCCAACAATTGATCCTAAATTGGATTTCATACTACTGTACACGTACTCGCGGTTCTATTAACATATATCAAATTCTGTGTATATGCTCCAGTAGATGCCACAATCTTTACTTGATAAAAGTTTGTTGTTACAGAAATATTTGTAACAATTACAATTGTGTCATAAGGCCCCCAAGCCGGAGTGCCAGTATAACTGTTTGCAATATAAATTCTTGTATTATTTATTAATACCCCATTAATAAACAATAATGTTAAATTTTGATTTAATACTATATTCCCTCTATTTGTTACATAGAAATATAATAAATTTGTTGTATTGTTATATGCACAAGAATCTAATGTAATGTAAGTATTTAACTGATTTTGTAACGATTGAGAGTTTGCAATTGCGGCATTACTTATTTCATTTAAATTATTATATGCGGTAGAAACGAATATATAAGCAGCAATACCGGCAACTATGAATAATATGATCTCTACAAGGATTGTTCCAAATTGGTTTTTCATTAAAAATTATGATCTATTAAAAAATATAAATCTATTCTACTAATTCGTATCCGTCAATACCTCTTTCATTTATAATTTTTTTCCATTCTAACATTCTTTCTTGTCTTTTTACCTCAAGTTCACAAACTTTGTCTATTATTTTTAAATTCTGTATACCCTTTATTTCAACTTTTTCTCCTCCTTCTATTGATATATTTACATCCTGTCTAATAGTTCCCAACCCTCTTTTTACTTTTCCGGTTAATCTTAATATTAATCCAATATATTCAGCAACTTCCTTTACCTCTTTCGGATCTTTTAAATCAGGACCCGTAGATATTTCTATTAATGGTATTCCCAATCTATCCAATCTATAAATTATATAATCTTCTCCTTCTTCAATTTTCCTTGCAGCATCTTCTTCAATACACATTGTTGCAATGCTTATCTTTTTATCTTTATATTTTAATTCCCCATTTAATGACAATAGCAATGTTCTTTGAAAACCAGATGTATTTGACCCATCTATAACAATTTTTCTCATAACTTGTAGAACTCTTGGGATATACATATTAAAAAAAGTCGAAATTAATATGCCAAATTTTAATGTTTCAATATTTATTAAATGTGGTGGTTCTTCATCCAGTTCAACTAAACAAGAACAATCTTTAGAATACTCATAGATATATTTTTTATCTTTTAAAGTTTCGTATTCTGCTGCAATATCTTTTTTTCCAATTTCGCTCAATGTTGCTCTTAATTTTCTTTTAATTCTATAATCATGTTTATCACTTAAATTTGTAGGACAATTACAAAATAGCTTTTCTTTTGTATCAATTTGTTGATGGATCTCCAATCCAGCAATCATGACAATAAAAATATTAAAAAAATTAATAAATCATAATTTCAAAATAAAATTATGCAATTTATGAGAGCAAAGGGGTTCTATTCATTTGATTCTTCAGATTTACTTTCTCAAATCGAACAATACTTCATGGATAAAAGATATGGGCTTGGGTATATCCCGAAAAATATAAAAAAGGAAAAAGACATAATTTCTGGAATTGTTCCACACACAAGTTATGAATATCTTTTGCCAGTTTCTGTAAAATTATATAAAGAATTATACGAAAATTTTGATTTTGACACAATAATAATTGTTGGTCCAAACCATTATAATATTGGTCAGAAGATAAATTTAATAATTGACGATTGGTATACACCGTTTGGTGTAATTAGAATAGATGTGGAATTTGCTAGAAAAATATTAAACAATTATGATGCATATGAAAACCCCATGTTATCTAGATATGAATATTCGATTGAAATACAACTACCCATACTTAGGTATTTATTTAAAGATAAAGTAAAGATTGTTCCAATAATTGTAAAAGATGTGGAATTATACATGATAAAAGATTTTGTTAAATTATTAAAGGAACTATCGAAAGAATTAAATAGAAGAATAGTATTAATATCTACTGGTAATTTATATCACCATGGAGAATTTTATGGAAATATCATATATAAAGAAAATATATCTGAAAATGTAAAAAAGGAATCTGAAAAAATCATAGAATATATATTAAATTTAGATTCTGAAAGATTATATAAATTGGAAATGGATAGTAAAATATTTTGTGGAAAATATCCTTTTTTATTTTTTATAGAATATACAAAATTATATAAAGGGAAAATAGAATTAATAAATCATATTTTATCTTCTGAAATAAATAAAGATGAAAAGAATATAGTTAGTTATGCATCTCTATTATCTTATAAATAGTTAAAGAAATAGTAATATTATGAATGACTTTGATGACATATATAAAGAAATTAGGAGAGAATTTGCTAGACAGATGAAACTATGGAAAAAAATAATCAATAGAATAAATAAAAAATTCAGATTTGATTTTGAATACGAAGAACCAACAGTAGATTTAGTAGATAAAGGTGATAAATATTTAATAGAAATCGATCTACCAGGGGTCGATAAAAAAGATATAAACATTACTTTAGTAGACCATCATCTAAGGATCGTAGCATTAAGAAAGATTGAAAAAGAAGAAAGAGGTGAGAATTATATAGTATCAGAAAGAACCTTTTCAGGATATAAAAGAATAATTCCATTACCAGAAGATGCTGATGAAAATTCTATAAAGGCAAAATATGAAAACGGGGTATTAAGGATTGAAATAAGAAAAAAGCCAGGCTATGAAGGAAAGAAAATCGATTTAGAATAATTTTTTAATTTTTTATAAAATAAATTTTTATGAAATATAGATTTGTGGAAGAATTATTATTATCCGCATTTAAAAGGGCAAAGAATAGTGGTAATAAATTTTATGATTTAAAGGAAAGAAATATTGTAAAATTACAAACAATATACCAATACATAGATGATAAATTAGAAAAAATATATAATGATATAATTTTACCAGAAAATAAATTCTACAAGGAATTATATAGTCTATTATTCGCAGATATAAATATAAAGAAATTAAAAGAAAGGATAAAATATATAAGAAAAATAATAAAACAGGTTTATTTAAAGTATAAAAACAATATAAAGTTAACAAAGGATAAAAAAATAATAGAAAAATATAGAAGAGAATTTTATGGGAGGATATCTAGTATATTAAGAAGAAATTGGATTATATTTAAATATTATAATATTTATCTAAATAGAAGAAGAAAAATACCAAATATTAAAAATTTACCCACAGTTATTATTTCTGGCTTACCCAATGTTGGAAAAAGCACATTATTAAAAAATTTAACTGGATCAAATGTTAAGATTGAACCATATCCGTTTACAACAAAAGATTTGATGATAGGATATATTAGAACACCATATTTTGATATACAGGTAGTTGATACTCCAGGAATTTTAGATAGACCTATAGAGGAAATGAATGAAATCGAAAAAAAATCCATATTAGCACTAAATTATCTCGCGAAACTAATTATATGTGTTCTTGATTTAACCGAAACTTGCGGATATAGTATTGAAGAGCAAAAAAATTTATTAAATATGATAAAAAAGATTTTTGATAAAGAAATAATATTGTATTTCTCAAAAAAAGATTTGTTTACTGAAAGAGAAGAGAGAATTTTTAATGAATTTATCAAGAATTATAATGATATGATTATTTTTTATGATTATGATAAACTAAAAGAATTTTTAATATCTTATATAAAAAATAAAAAAGAATGGTATATATAAATATATTTATGAAGTTAATAGTATCATCTGATATACATAATGATTTCGAAATGATATATAAAATAATAGAATTATATAAAAAAGAAAAACCAGATTATGTAGTAATTTTAGGTGATATAGCAGAATTGGGAGAAATAGAAAGAGGACTAATAAAAAAATTAACAGAACATATAGATCCAAACAAAATTTTGATAATACCCGGAAATCATGAAACGCCGGAAGATATAAAATTATTAGAAAAAATATACAAAATAAGAAACTTAGATAAAAATTATATAATAAAGGATAATTTTGTATTGGTTGGATTCGGAGGCGCAGATTTATTATTGAATGTAATTGATGAAAAAGAATTTGAAAGTTTCTTAAATGAATTGAAGAAAAAATTTAACAACAAATATATTGTTTTATTAACACATATTCCACCAAGAAATTCTATGTCATCTCTAAATATTTCTGGTAGTTATGTATTGAGAAAGTTTATTGAAAATAATGATAGAATTATTTTAAATATACACGGACATATACATGAAGCTGGGGGTTTAGAGGATATAATAAATAAAGCAAAGGTTTTGAATGTTGCTAAAGAGGTAAAATTGGTTGAAATATATGATAAGAAAGCAAAAATAAAGTAAAAACAAAGAATCAATTAGTAAGAAGAGAAAATTAAAAGAAAAGGCATTAGATTAAATATTTATAAAAAATGTTTGTTGATTATCAAAGAAATAAATATTTATAATTGTATTTTAACATCATAGACAAAGAATTTTTTTAAAAATTTTGTATAAGAAATTCAAATGAGTGATGAGAGATTTATAAAAGAGGTTTTTCGTGGAAAAAAGGAAGAAGAAATTGTTTTAGGACAAAAAAATCATAAAATAAAAAAAGTTATTAAAAGAGACGGAAGAATTGTGGACTTTGACCCTGAAAGAATAAAATATGCTATAGAAAGAGCAATGAAAGCTGTTGGTGCTTATGATAAAGAAAAATTAGAAAAAATTGTTGATTATATAATAAAAGTATTAGAGGAAAAATATGATGATATAAAATATCCAACTGTTGAAGAAATTCAAGATATTGTCGAATTATCTTTATTAAAATTTGATTTATATGATGTTGCCAAAGCATATATTTCCTATAGAAAAGAAAAGGAAAAAATAAGGGAAGAAAAGAAGAATTTACTGGGAAAATTCTATGAAGAAGAAGTTGCAAAAAGATTTTCTGTTAATTCAATTAGATTAATGGTAAATAGATATTTATTAAGGAATGAGAATAAAGAATTAATAGAGGGTCCAAAACAAATGTTTGAAAGAGTTGCTGCATTAATCATAATACCAGATTTATTATATGATGAAAGAATATATGATAAGGAAGGAAAGCAAAGAATACATCCAAAGGAAGAATTTGACTTCGTAAAAAATGAAAATAAATATGGATTACCAATAAAAGATCCTAAATTTAAATGGAATAGATACCATTTAGAAAGAATGAAATATTTGTATGATTATTTAAATGAAAGAGGTCATATGAAAGTTTCATGGTCAGAATTTATAAAAATGTTAGAAAATGGAGAATTTGACAAATATTACGAAAATTTCTACCAATATTATGATTTAATGGCAAGTAAAAGATTTATGCCAAATTCTCCAACATTATTTAACGCGGGTGCTGTCTTAGGACAGTTATCTGCATGTTTTGTATTGGATATTGATGACGATATGGAATCAATAATGAAATCTGCAACAGAAGCAGCTTTAATATTTAAATCAGGGGGCGGAATTGGAATAAATTATTCAAAATTAAGACCCGAGGGTGATGTTGTTGCATCTACTGGTGGTATTGCTTCAGGTCCAGTTTCATTTATGAAAATCATAGACACAATTACAGATGTGGTAAAACAAGGGGGAAAGAGAAGGGGAGCAAACATGGGTATTTTAGAATCCTGGCATCCGGAAATATTTAAATTTATTCATTTAAAGGAAAAAGAAGGTGTATTAGAAAACTTTAATATATCTATAATGTTTGAGCCAACATTTTGGGAATATTTTGAAAATAAAAAAGAATATCCTTTAATTAATCCAAGATTATTAAGGAGATATAATTTACCTTTTCCAGGAGATCCAAATTTTGATATAAATAAAGTACCAAAGGAAGCAATTGTTGGATATGTAAATCCTGAAAGAATACTACAAGAAGCATCATATGTTGCATGGGAAAAAGGAGATCCCGGATGCTTGTTTATGGATAATATAAATAGAAGAAATGTTCAATATAAATATAGAGGACCAATTAGAGCTACTAATCCATGTGTAACTGGAGATACTAGAATTTTAACTCCGTATGGTCTTTTGAGGGCCGAAACCCTACTTTATTTAAACAATGAAAATGGTAGCGATATCAACAATATAGAGCTTTTAGTAGATGGAGAAGGTGAAATTTTGTATACAACAGTTCATGGAAAAACATTGAGTGTAAGTTCTCCAATATTGGTTGATGCAAAAGTTTGGAAAGTTGGATTTAAACCAACCGTTAAATTAATTTTAGAAAATGGAATGGAGATTGAAGTAACTGAAGATCATAAAATACTCACAAAAGATGGCTGGATAGAAGCAAAATATGCTGAAGGAAAGGAAGTAAAGATAGCAAGAATTGATATTGATAAGTTAGAAAACTATGGATTAAAAGAAATTGATGGAATAAAATTAGATAGAGAATTGGGATTTTTATTAGGATGGTTGGTTGGAGACGGATATGTTGGGGAAAAAGTGTTCTTCTATTTTAATACTAAAACTGAAAAAGAAGTTTCCGAATATGTAAAAAAATTGCTTGAAAAGAAATTTGGAGTAAATGTTAGTAGGTTCGAAAGAAATAATGAGATATGGATTTATGTTGGTAAGAAGGAAGTTGTTGAAATTTTCAAAAAACTAATGAGAAGGAAAACAAGCTTGCCAGAAATTGTTTTCCTAGCAAATTCGGAATTTGTTAAAGGATTTTTGAGTGGGTTGTTTTCAGCGGACGGATATTTCGATAAAGACAGAGCAATAAGATTAATATCATCTAATAAAGATTTGTTGAAGGAAACCCAACTTTTACTAACTTTATTCGGTATATTTTCAAAGATTTATGAGAGACCATATAAGAGAAAGTTTGAGTATATTACTGTAAATGGTGAAAGAAAAGAATATGAAACTAGAGGTTATTTTGAGCTTATAATCAAAAACTATAGTAGGAAAATTTTTGAAGAAAAGATAAAATTGATAGATTATAAAAACAAAAAGCTTCCGGATGGACTAAAGAAAACTAAAATAGATGATAATTATGTTAAAATTTTAAGAGTAGAATATGTTGGTGAAAAATTGGTTTATGATTTTAGTGTTCCGGGATTTAATAGATATATTTCTAACGGAATAATAAGTCACAATTGTGGAGAACAACCTTTATATCCTTATGAATCTTGTAATTTGGGATCAATTAATCTATATGCTTTGGTTGAATTTAAAGATGGAAAGGTTGAATTTAATTGGAATAAATATATTGAAACAATAAAATGGGCTTATAAATTTTTAGATAATGTAATAGATGTAAATAAATATCCAATAAAGGAAATTGAAGAAGCTTCGAAAGCAGTAAGAAGAATTGGACTTGGATTTATGGGATTGGCGGATATGTTATATGCATTGGGAATTCCATATACATCTGAAGAAGGATATAAATTACTAATGAAAATAACAGAATATTTAACATATTATTCAATGTTAGAATCTGTTGAAAGGGCAAAAACAAGGGGTAAATTCGATAAATATGATCAAACAACATATAAAGATGGTAAATTACCTGTAGAAGGATATTATCATAGAGAGTTATGGACATTAGATTGGGAATATTTGAAAGAACAAATAATGAAATATGGAATAAGAAATATTGAAGTTACTTCAATTGCCCCTACAGGTTCTATATCAATGTTAGCGGATACATCTTCAGGTATTGAACCACAATATTCTTTAGTATATGAAAAAAGAGTAACTGCTGGTATATATTTTTATGTAGATCCAGAATTAGAAAGGCAATTGAGAGAAAGAGGACTATATAATAATGATATATTAAAGAAAATATCTGATAATGGTGGAAGTTTATTGGGAATAAAAGAAATTCCAGATGATTTGAAAGCAATATTCTTAACAGCATTAGATATGCCATGGTGGGATCATATAAGAGCACAGGCAGTTGCTCAAATATGGATAACTACATCAATATCAAAGACAATAAATATGCCAAATTGGGTTCAGCCAGATGACGTATATTATTCATACTTATTAGCATATAAGATGGGATGTAAAGGAATTACAATATATAGAGATGGATCAAAATCTGTACAAGTATATGTAGCTCCTGCTGAAGCAAGTAAGGCAAGATTTGCAGATTACTTTAGACTAATTAGAGAAGGAAAAATAAATAATAAAACAGTTGAAATATTAAAACAATATGGAATAAAGTTACCAAACTGGTATTATGAATTAAATAACAACGTTGAGATACCAAAAGTAAAATTGAATGTAAACATTAATAATACATTAAGGGTTGAAGAAAATGGAAATAATAAAATTGAGAAATGTCCTGTATGTGGATCTATGAGGTTAAAACATCAAGCAGGTTGTATTACATGTATAGATTGTGGATGGTCGGAATGTATAATTGCTTAATTTTTTATATTTAGTTTAAATAAGAATGGACCCGCCGGGATTTGAACCCGGGATCTCCGGCTTGCAAGGCCGGCATCCTACGACTAGACTACGGGCCCGATTATTAAATCTCTTAATATTTATACATATAAATTTGTTTTTGGATATATAATAGACATTTTCTATATAGTGAAATAAAAATCAACTATAATTGATTTTTATGATATTCTAATAAATAAAAATGGCAATATTATAATTAAAGAATACATAAATAACATGAATTATAATCTATATATAAAAATTTTACTATTTATTTAACTTATTTTCCTTTAATTTATTTAAAAATTCTGCAAATTTTTTAGCAGATTCTCCCAATAATCCTTCTTCATTATTTATTATTTCTACTATTGTACCATGTTCAAACATAAATATTGTAGTGAAGTATATTGTTAAATTTTGTTGAATTTCAATTCTTTTTAAATTTTCTATATCTCTTCCTCTTATTTGTATATCTCTTAATCTTCTAACAAAAATTTTATCAGGATCTGATATCATTACGATAATTCCATCCGGTCTTAAAATTTCTGAATATTCTCTTAACATACCCGGAATATATCCTTCATATGATTCTATTACTAAATGAGTATCTAATATTATGTCATTTTCTTTTTCCATTTCTTTTATTCTTTTAATAGCTTCTCTTTGTAGTTCTTTTTGTTGTTCAAAAGTTAATTTCTTCCTTATTTCATCTCTATTATTTATATTATATTTTTCTTTTGCCAATTCAAACATAATATCTCCTGTATTTACAACTTTAAATTCATATTTTAAGTATTTTTTAGCTTCATTAATCACCGAAGTTTTTCCAACACCAGGTACCCCAACAACTAATATTATCATAAACTAAATAACTATAAAGAAAAAATAAAAATTTTTGTTATAAAAAATATATTGGCTGCTAAAAATATTTAGAACAGTCTATTAAAGAATTATTTAATACTCATAGATTGTTTTTATCCTTTTATTTGATAATGTTAAAAAATCTAATCAATGTAAATTGAAGGCATTGCACCATTTGGAGGATATGCCCTAGCAATTACCCATTGTACGTATTGATATGAATAAGCACCACTAGTTCCAGCACTTATTTGTAATGTACCATATTGGAATGGATTATAATTTAAATCAGACCATACATATCCATCCCAATTTATCTTATATGTATTTAATAATGTTAAAGGTATCCATGCATAACCATAATAACTATATATATAATATCCTGCTTCTGCATATGTTGAATTAACTATTAAATATGAATAAACAGTTCTTCCATATGGTGAGAAATACACATAATATAAATATTGGTTAGTTACTGCAGATTTTAACATAGCCGCTTTACTATCGGGTGGATCAGATCCATAATAATACTCAAATTGCACAAATGTAGATAAATTGGGTGCGGGTGTAGCACCACCATAAGTAGATCCAATCGTACCAGCTAAAAGTTGCTGGCTCATATTTCCAAACAATGCTATTACATTTGCATCCGCGCCCTTAGTATGATACCAAGCTTCTTCAACAATTAAAGGTATTAAAGGTATATTCCAATTATTTGGAGGTAAAATATATCTACCTTGATAAGTTTGATCGGCTAACATTTCAATACCATACGGAGTTGCTGTAGGAGACCCTAATCCCGCATAAACATATCCAGTCCATCCATCCATTGTATTATTAAAATATCCATATACTATAAATACATATTTTCCATTATCATATTGTCTAGAAGGATCTACATTTGGAGAAGCACCTACGTATGGATAATATTGTTGATAATAATTTGAAGAACTATTTCCTATATACATGTATATAGTTACATTACTATTAGCAGGAATACCATTATCTAATTTTATCCACCAAATCCTACAATATGTACTTCCATTTATTAATTGACCTAAATACCATGAATATATGTCTGGAGTACTATTACAGGTTGTAGTAAAATATACATTAGACCCATTTCTATTAATTAAATTAAATAATGTTGGATTATTTACATAAGCAAAATTAGGACCAATATTTATTGTTCCGTTACATATTGCTATTTGTTGTTGGAATGGGGATGGTGCAGGAATATTTTGGGTATTATATATTGTAATTGGAATATATTGATTATATCCTATATTAATATAACTGGAATAATTGGAATAATTATTTAAATAATTGTTAGAAGTATTTTGATAATTATTAGCACTTGTAGTATTAGAACTTATAATAGTATGTGTTGTAAGATTTTGATAGTTATTAGAACTGGTAATATTTGTTGAACTGTTTGTTAAATTTGGCTTATTAAAAAACATATTATATCCAAAATATATACCAACTATTGCAACTATAATTATTAAAATTATTATTAATAAAGCATTAGATTTCATACTTAATATCGACTTTCTAAAAATTTAAAAATATTTTTATATGATGAATAAAACTTTAAAATAAAAATAATTAAAGTACTCGTTTTCCAATACTTACAACTACAAAGATATATTTTTAATGCGGCGGAGGGGATTTGAACCCCTGACGGATCTACTCCACTGGGTCTTGAGCCCAGCCCCTTTGGCCTCTCGGGCACCGCCGCTTAATAATTATATTTTAGAAATTTTAATAATTTAAATAATATGGATAAAGGGGTATTTATTATATTAGATGGATTAGGCGATAATTTAATTAAGGAGTTAAGATATAGAACTCCTTTAGAAGATGCTGAAAAACCAAATATTGATAAATTGGTAAGATATTCTGAATGTGGGTTATTATATACAAAAGAAAGAGGACATGTTCCAAGATGTATTGAATCAAATTTATCTTTATTAGGTTATGATTTTAAATATAATGAAATAATATTTAAAGCATTAATATATAAAGAATTGAAAGAAAATCAGTTTTTAATTGAAATAGAATCAAAAGAAGAACCAAAAATAGAAGGAGAACATGATATGATAAAACATAAAGATAATGATTATATTTTAATTTTCGATAATTATGATAAAGAAATAATTGAAAAATTAAAGAAATATAAGATAAAAAATAAAACCATATATAAAGGTTTAAATAAAAAAGATTTATTTGAAAATAAATATAAAGTAAAAGCATTATATTTATCATCAAGTTTTATTCATTTATCCATAGCAAAATATTTGAAAATTGATTATGAAAAACCATTGGGAACTACTGGAAAGAGTAATGAAAATTTATTTTCATTTTCAGAATATGCAATAACAAGTAGAAATAAATACGACATAATATTTATTCATATAAGAGCTCCAGATATTTTATCTCACTTAAAAAACCCATTTAGAAAGAAAAAAATAATTGAAGAAATTGATGAATATTTAGTAAAAAGAATAAAGGAATATTTTGATGCAATACTAATTACTGGAGATCATTCTACATCATCAATTAAAGGAAGGCATATTTCAGATCCTGTACCGGTTATGATATATTCAAAATATTCAAGATATGGTTTCGTAAAAAATTTCTCTGAAAGAAAATGTGTAAAAGGAACTTTGGGAATATTAAATTCGAAAGATATTATAAAAATATTTGTTGATAAATTAAAATGATTATTGAACTTGTTTAGCTAACTTTTCTAATAAAGAAGGATCTATTTTTTCTAATTTTTCTGGTTTTATTTCTGATAAGTCCTTTATTTTTATCCTATCAGGTAATTTATCTGTTGGTTTTAATATCCTAACCTGTACTCCAATCACTCCAGAAGGTAATTTAGCATGTCTTACGCTTTTTCCAATTATTTTATTTAATTCTCCAGATTTTTTAATATATCCTTTTTGTTCTCTTATTGTAGATGTTCTGTCTCCAATTATTTTTCCAGTAACTCTCACTTCAATACCTAAAGCGCCGGCTTGCATTACTTGTTCCATTACTCTTTGCATTATTCTTCTTATTGCTCTATTTCCATACCTCTCTATTTGAGATGCAATTAAATCTGCAATAATTTCAGAATCTAATAATGGATTTTCTACTCCAACAGCTTCGATGATTAGTTCTTTAACATTTGCAATATTTTCCACAATTTTCTTAATTTCATCTAAATTTTCGTTTGCCCTTCCCAGAACCAATCTGGGTCTTGCACAGTATATAACAACTTTTGTACCCATTGAAATTTTAAAATATTCGACTCTACTAATTAATTTACCTTTAAATCTATTTTTTAAAGTTCTATCTAAAATTGCTTGTATTTTTTGTTCTTTTAAAAGTTCTTCTATATTTTTCGACGCCATTCTTCTAATATTTGTTTAATAATTTGTTTTAAGCTTTTTCTTTTCAACTTCTTAGATGTGTCTAAAGATTCTAAGTGTAATCCATATATCTTAATATGAGATACCTTTCTATGAACAACAATTAAAGTTCTCTTTACCCCACCAGGACCTGTTTTTACTTTTACGACTCTTAATCTTCCTGGAAACTTATTTCCTTTAGAAACATTAACAGAAATAATTACAACTTTGTTAGGATCCAATCCCATATTTTTTGCATTGTTTTCTAAAGAATTTAATAATTTGATAAAATATTTTGAGACTTTGATTGGATATCTTCCATATGGAACTTTTTCCATCACATTTTTATGGTGTGCTTGTTTTTTGTGGTATTTATAATATGGAACTGCAATTTTCTTTTCAATAACCATTTCTAGATACTTTTTTGCATATGGTATTGTTAAATATTTAATAAATCTTCCAACCATTTCTGAATCTTTTCTAGATATCGGCAAATTATTAGATGATACAGTAACAATTTTTTTGTTTTCTTTTAATAATGATATAAGTTTTGAATCCATTTACACATCTATATATAAAAATGTTTATAAAATATATAATATATGCTAGACAGGTTTTTTGAATTATTCGTAATTGTTTTGGTAATATTTTTTGTTACTTTATTATTGATGGAGAAGGTTTCTTATATTTATAATGTTAATGAAAAATATCAAATTATATATAATCAATTTATGCATGGGCGGGTTTTGATTAAAGAAATAACAGAGAAATATACTGATAATATTTGTAATTTAACATCAAAAAATTTTGATCCAGATATAATGAATAATTTAGCGAGTTTTCCATATGTAATAATATATAAAGATTTAAGTAATACTAGCCAAGAATATATTTTTAGTAATTATAATATAACAGATATGCAAAACAATTATATAGCATTTACCAGGGTTTGTCATTATAATGGCTCATTATTTTTAGTTAGTGTATTAGTTCAATGAGAACCTTTAGTATAGCAATATTTATCGAATTGGCAGTTGTAATAATGGTTTTATATTTTATTCTAACTTCGACATATTATAGTAGTTTTTATATTAGAGGATATGACAAAGAAGATTTGTATGCATCATTGATATCAATAAATTATATGCATCTAAATAATACACAACAATTAAATGATAGTTTATATCAAATTGTTACAAATATTTTACCATACTATTATGTTGAAATAAATGGACAAGTAGCATTTAACAATATAGATTTAAATGAAGCTGAACAGGGAATCATAACTTTTTATATTATTAATGGCTCAATAAATTATGTACATATATATTGGAAATGAGATCTCAATTTATTTTATTATATCTAATATTAATATTGTTTATGATATTGTATTTTGTTTCAAATTTGCAAAATGATTTTTATTATCAACCAAATATTGGTAAATATATTGCACAAGATTTCTATGTCAAATTATTATTGTATCCAAATTATTCTTCTATCATAAATCAAACATATTATAATATTTGTATGTGGAAAAATATTATATGTTATGATAATGGAACAAATATAATAGTTATAACTCAAAATTCTGAATATATATTAAATAAACCATAGCCCCCATCGTCTAGCCAGGTCCAGGATACGGGGTTCTCATCCCCGAGACCCGGGTTCAAATCCCGGTGGGGGCAAACTATAATTTTTAATTGTAAATCTTGTAGAGTATTTAGAAATGTAAAAAATTAATTTCTTTGAAGTTAAGTAGTCGATAGCGTTAAAAAATTATGGATTAATCAAGGTAAATTAAGAGTTGAATCATGAGCTGTAAAAAAGATCTTATACAAAATTATAGAGATAATTCTTATACTGAAGAGATTTAAGATATAGAAAATTAAAGTAGGTCAACTTTTGGAATAATGAAAAAATTTGAGAAAAAAGATAATATAGTATTAAATGTTGGATGTTAGTAATTTTTCTTAGGAGTTTGAAAAAATTATTATAAATCATAATATTTATAAAGATTCTTTGAAATAAGCCTTTATGAAAAATTCGGATGAAAATGTAAAATTTGGTATTTGTCCTGAATGTAAAGTAAGAGAAAATGATTCTTCTGAAAAAAAACTTTATCAATGTCCTTATTGTAAAGGATGGTTTTGTGAAAAACATATAGAACCTAAATTAGTAATGACTTGGAGTGTAATAGAAAAAACTAAAGATCCTATTTTAAAAGAAAAACTTTATGAAGAATGGAAAAAAGAGGAAGATCATCCTTGTTCTGTTTGGACAATGCAATATTTTGAAAATTTTGAAATGAAGGAAAAAGAAGAAAGAGAAAAATTTTTGAAGGCTTTAAATAAGTTAAAAAAAATAGAAAAAATTACTTTATATACTAAATCTTCAGAAAAATTTCTTAAAAAAGGAATATCCTTTAAATTTCCGTCAATAGAAAAATTCTTTGAATTAAAATTTACTTCAAAAAGTATAGATGGAATAATTGTATTAGGGCTATTTTTATCCTTCTTTTCACTTTTTCTTCCATGGTTTTCTGTCTCTTTATTTGGATTACCTATAGAAATTACATGGATTACCATGTTTCAAAAAGAAATATTAAAAATTCAGACGACAAGTTTATTGAATCATATTATAACTGCAAACCACATTCTAATAGCTCTTCTTATTCTTATTGTTTTAGGTTTTATAATTGTAATTCTTGGGTTATTACTTACTAAAAATTCTATTATTCTTACAGGTTCGTTATTTTTAATTATTTCTGCATTATCTTTTTTGTATTATCTATCAACTTCTAGTGAGATAAGCTTAGTTAGCTCTGCTGGAATAGGATTTTGGATTTTTACAATAGGTTCTATACTTATGGCTTATGGCTCAGCAAAAAACATATCAAAAATTAGAATTTTTTCTTCTTTATTGATTACTATTATTGTTTGTGCCTTCTTTCTATCGAATTTAGGGGCACTATTTATCGCAAAAATAAATGAACTAATAAATGGTTATTCTTATCCGTATAAGGAGGTAAAGTCTTTCATAGAAAATACTATAAGAGATTACCTGAAGACTCCGTCTCAGGTGTTGCATTTGTCTACAGGTAATGTTGTAGTATACTATTGGAGACTTATAGATGATCTTTTAACATCGGATAAACCGGTATTTAAAGGAAGCTTTGATGGTTTCACTGTTTGTGCCAATGGTGACTACAAATGTAGATATGGAAGTGAAAAGGGGGAAAATATCAATTACCTTTATTGTAGACCTTATTCTTCTCCATATGTTTTCTGCTATAAAAAGATTATAACTTCTCCTACAGGAGAAATTCAAGATGTTATCAGAGGTTGTGTTTATAGTTTTGTTTTGGATCCAAATAAATTGGAAGTTGTCTCAATTCAATTTGGACCGATTCACGAATATGCTAAAACTTCATGCAAATAATTCATCACAAAACCAAACATTTAGAAAATTGATAAGATTCTGAATATTTTTGATTACTAGTTTGTGAATAAAACTTTTCGTCAATCTATATATATACTAAATTTATGTTTAGATTTTTCATTAAATTTTGTGTGGCTTTTTATATACTCTATCTTATATTTTTATAAAATATAAATTAAGAAAAAATTTTATTGTCCAGCCCAAACACATTTTCCACCTTGTTCCTTTATCATTCCCTTATTTAAATATCTTGTAATTAATGCTTTTACAACTGATGGTTTCTTTCCTAATTTATTTGCTATTTGTTGTGCTACTTTATCTACGTCGTCCTTTGGTACACCCTTTTTGAATGCAGATTCAATTTCTGTTCTCAATTGAGATGGTGCTGCCATAAAGAATATATAAATGAAATGATTATAAACTTTAAATAAAAAATTTTATAAATTATTTATTTAAAATTTCATTTTCACTCTTTAATATTCCCAAATCCTTAAGATAAATTAAAATGGCTCTTTTACTCTTAAACTCATTACTTTTTGCTTTTTTATATAACTCTCTATATAACCTTTTATCAATTATTTTTTTCTCTTTTAACTCTCTTAATAATTTTCTTATCGCCCTTATTCTTTTAATCCATTGTTCTTTTTTTCCTGATCTAGCATTTTTACTTCCTTTTTTAGATCCTGGTCCTCTTCTTCTTCCTTTTTTCTTCTGTTCTTTAATATAATTTGCCCATGTTCTAGACTGGCCCTTAACTTGTTTTACTCTTATTATTCCTTTATCAATTAAATCCAGAATATCAGATCTACTTAAGGCTTTAGATACTTCTTGTATTTTATTTGGATCTATCCAAATTCTATCTTTTCCGACGCCAAGTATTTCAGATGCTAATCTTTTCTGTAATGATAAGTCCATTATTTAATTATTACTTCTCCGCCAACGTTTTTAACCTTTTCTATCGCCCCTTCTGATGCTTCTCTTACATATATTTTCATTTTCTTACTAATTTTTCCAGCTCCCAATAATTTATTAACACCTATTTCATCTAGATCAATTATATAATATCCCCCTTCATTTTTTATTATTCCTTCTGATAATAAGTAGTCGAAGTATTCTTCTATATCTCTTAAGTTAATTACAGATTTTTCAATGTTGTACTTAATACTTGTAAATCCTTTTTTATCTTCAAATCTTTCTGGAAATTCTTTAATTAACTTAATATACTTTTGTTTTTTAAATCTCCATCCAGAGAAACCTGAACCACCTTTATTACCCTTACCTCTATTTCTATCATTATATCCTCTTCTAGCATATCTTTGTCCAAGATATTTCCTATATTTTTTCTTTCTATGAGCGACCATAGATAACCAAATATTTTATTAAACAATTTTTAAATTTAATATAATGTATAATTTACCATCTGGATTAAGAGATTTTCCTGCTGAAATAAAAATATTAAGAAATAAAATATTTAAAAAAGTGGAGGAAATATTTCAAAGATTTGGATTTGATCCTATAGAAACTCCAACAATAGAATATTGGGATACATTGAAAGGAAAATATGGAGAAGAGGCAGAAAATAAATTAATATGGAGATTTAAATTACTGTATTCTGATAAAGAATATGCATTAAGATACGATCAAACAGTACCTTTGGCAAGATTTTTTTCAAATTATAGACCCACCCTACCATTTAAAAGATATGTAATAGATAAATCTTATAGATATGAAAATCCGCAAAAGGGAAGGTATAGAGAATTTTATCAGGCAGATTTTGATATAATTGGATCAAAAGAACCAGAATCTGATGCAGAAATATTAAATATAGTGAATTTTATATTTAAAGAATTTAATTTTTCAAATTATAAAGTTATAATAAATAATAGGGAATTTTTAAGATTTGTTTTTGAGAAAAAATTAAATATAAGTGAAGAAAAAATAAAAAAAGTATATACAATAATTGATAAATTAGATAAAATTGGAATAGAAAATGTAAAAAAAGAATTAAATAATATTGTTGGGGAATTGTCTGATAAAATTGTTGAAATAATATCATTGAGGAATCAGGAAGTAATTGATTATTTATCAAAATATGAAGAATTATCAAAAGAAATAAACTATTTTAACAATATTTTGGATTTGTTAAATGATAAAAGTAAAATAGAAATAAATTTGTCTCTAGTAAGAGGTTTAGATTATTATACTGGAATGATATACGAAGCGGTTGTTGAAAAACCAAAAATTGGATCGTTATCTGGAGGGGGAAGATATGATAATTTGTTAAAACTATTTATAAATGAGGAAATGCCTGCTGTTGGTGGGAGTATCGGGGTAGAAAGATTAATTGATGCAGGAATAGAACTGGGAATATTTAAGATTGATAAAAAAACTTATATAGAAATATGTGTTATATATTTTGAAGATACATTTAAAGATGCATGGAATATATGCAATAAATTGAGAGAGATTGGGTTGAACTGTTATATTGATTTAATGAAAAGAGATTTTAATAAGCAAATAAAATATGCAGTAGATAAAGATATAAGGTTTTTATTAATTGTTGGAAAAAAAGAATTACTAGAGAACAGTGTTTTACTACAAGATAGGCATACAAAGGAAAGAATCAAAATCCCAATTAATAATTTGGAAAATATCTACAGAATAGTAAAAAATAGAAA
>Ga0080008_140534_pt1 | contig 126275 bp, 142 predicted proteins | sample ConCONMetagenome_FD_69211 | JGI IMG/M metagenome (GOLD analysis project Ga0080008, IMG submission 69211) | Hot spring microbial streamer communities from Conch Spring, Yellowstone National Park, USA - CON_C (SPADES assembly) (version 2) | ecosystem: Environmental > Aquatic > Thermal springs >...
AATGATAGGATGACAAGCCCTTTAACCTTATCACCTCTCCTAATATAAGATATGAGGGTTACCCTGAAAAGCGTTGCTACTGTAAGGCCGCTGTAGAGAGGCCCCCTTGTGGATACAACTATAGGCACCCTTACGTTTGCGAATTTTAAGACCATATCGGACGATGCCCTCCCCGTGGTGATCGCAATAGATCTTTCAAAGTTTAAGCCCTCCTTAACAGCTATTCCTATGAGCTTAGCTATTGATGTATGCCTACTAGTATCATGTACTATAACTGCTCTCCTACCAGCTAGATCGTATAAACCTGAGGTGTGCATAGCTAGCCCTCGGGTTACAGATATCGTTCTCCTGTTGAAGTCAACATATATGCCTACTATTGCATCCCAGCTAACTCTGAGGTTTGAGTCAACCTTAACACCAGTTGCGGCGAGGGACGAGCAGTCTTCAACATAAACCTTTCTAAGACTGGGGCTACCGGAGACAAGGGCTTCAACCCTCTTACCCTCAAGATCTACCCTAACGTCTACTATCTCGCTAGGAGATCTAACGATTCCATCGCCTAGGAGGAGCCCTACAACAGTCTCCTCTAGGTTAACCGGGTTCAGTATGAGGGTTGTATAGTGGAAGCCGTTAACGTAAACATCCAGGTGATCATCAACAGCTATCGGTGGGAAATCGCCATCCCCAGGCTGGTATAATACATTGCCCTCGTAGAAATTGAAGGTCTGAGGATCAAAGGAGGAAAAAATAATTGAAGGTTTAGGGTTCATCCTGTTAACGCCGACCTACCTTCTAGCTAGCACTCTCTCCACATAAGCGTTCATATGCTCCCTAGCCCAGCTTAATGGCACCCTGCCGTCTCCGAACATTGCTTTAATCAGTATGACGTTGGAGGGGTGGAAGCTTGCGAATACATGGCCTATGAGGTAGATTATTGTTATGTAGAAGCCTATATCGTGTAACAATAGCATGAGCCCGTACTGGCTAGGCGTTAGATCTAGATATTGTATAGCCAGGCCGCTAAGCCCTACCAGGACGACCCCGATGGCTAGGAGTAGTGTTATGTAAACTGCAAGCACATTATGCCTATCAAGGCCCTTCTTAACATCCTCAGGGATCTCCCTCCCCAGCAGGTAGTGGTATAGGATTGCTAAGGCCTCCCTCAACTGCTGCCCTACAGGCTTCCTTAAAACCCTTAACGTTTCAAGTCTCCCGCTTACGAGAAGGTATGCTACGTAGACGACTATTATGAAGCCCCAGAGGGGCCCTACCAGCCTGTGGAGCATCCTAGCTATCTGAACACCTGCTGTTACAGCTCCAGTACCAGGGTCTAGGCCTAGTAGCGTTGCTATAGGGGCTCCAATGGGGTAGACTATGTATGCTAACACCTCAATCTCAAGTAGAACTAAGCCTGTTATTAGGAGTGTTGAAAAAAGTATTAGGTTAAGCCAGTGTGCAAGCCTATAGCCTACGCTTATTATCTCCAACTCCTCCCTCTCAGCCATCACGTAGCACCCTCACTCTTAGAGTTAGTTCTCCTAGCACGCCACCAGGCTACGGCTAAAGCTGCTAGAGCGAAGATGGATGCGAGGCTGAGACCGGGTATCGCTACACCCTCCAAGGACTCCCTTATGGCGTTGAAGTTCCTGGGGGTCTCAGGGAACATTGCTGGGAACACCCTGCTAGCCTTATCCTCTGAGGCTGCGAATATCCATCTAACTCTTCCTCCCACGTAGCCGTCTAGGCTTAACCCGTAAACCTTCTTACCTTGAGCTCTCAGACCCTCAGCGATCTTGGTAGCCTCCCTCATGGAGGTGAAGGTGAAGACGTTCGTCGGGCACACTTCAACACATGCAGGCATAAGGCCTGACTGTATCCTATCAACGCAGAATGTGCACTTATAATACTTACCATCCGAACCCCTCCTAGGGACGTTGTATGGGCATGAAGCTAGGCAGTAGCCGCATCCTACGCACTCGCTCGGTTCTATAACCACTGCTCCCTCAGGGCTAACCTTAATGGCCCCCACGGGGCAAGCCCTAGCACATGGTGCCTTAGCGCAGTGGAGGCAGTTGTAGGGTACTGGGACCACCTCTACAGTTTTCATGGCTACCTCCGCCTCAGCGAACTTCAACGTCTTGCTTACAGGGAACTCGTGGAAGAACACCACCTTCCAGGCATCAGCGTGTAAGTCTGGTGGGTTCGTGAACGTGGGGCTGAAGGTTGTTTCAAGAGCCTTCCTACCATTCCACTCCTGGCATTCTATCTGGCACGCTCTGCAACCCATACATTTGTCTAGATCTACTACAACTGCGACCCCTTCATCCCTACTTGGGAACCTTAGCTTAACCACCACCCATCACCCCACAAGCTTAGGCTTCCTTATAACCCCTATCCACGCCTTAGACTCCTGGATTGTTGTTTCTACATCCCCTACATCTGGGACTATGAAGTTAGCATGTGGCCCTGGACTCCTACCCTGGAAACTCCAGGACCATACAACACTAATCTCCGGTAGCTCTCGCCCGTTGATCGTGAAGTATGCCATACCATGGGTTACATAAGCTTTAAGTCTTATCTTACCCCTTGCAGTAACTATTTCAACCAGATCTCCAGGCTTAATTCCAAGCTTCTCCGCTAGCTTGAAGGGCACGTAGACAAACGGCTCTGGGACTAGTTGAGCTAAACTCGGCAGATTTCTTGTCATTGAACCACCATGGAACATCTCTGTTAGCCTGCTAGATGTTATAACTACGAGTTCTCCTTCCTCCTTGAGATCCTCAGGGGTTAAGGCTAACCCTACAGGTTTACCTCTTACTACCTCTGGCTCCTCTCTTAGTACCTTTAGGTTGTGCGGGTGAATCCAGGCTATTGTTGGATACTTTAAAGCCATCTCTACATCGGGGGATTCTGCAGGCTCCGTGTGTATCGGGTATTGGAAGTTGTAGCCTGCATACCATCTCTTCATTTCATCGATAACCCTTAATACAGCCTGCTTAAGGCTACGAGTCTCCTCATAGTATTTTCTAAGCTTAGCCCTAAACTCCTCATACTTAGCCTTATAATCCTTCCAACCGGTCCCAGGGAAGTAAGGTCTTTTAACTAGAGCTTTATAGTTCGTTGTAGCTTCATCCCAGTATAGGGTGTCGTTAGCCCATAGATATCTCATCCCAGTCTTAGCTGCAAACTCTTCATATGATAGCAATTTAATCTCACCATCCTCCTCTACAACAAAGCTTTTCTCGGGGAACTCAAGCCTATTCGTTCTAATGAACTGTATTATGTCGAGTCCTCCCCATAGGTCGGCTATGCCACTAAGCCTCCTCTTAAAGTCCCTAGGAACCCAGAAGTTATGTCCTGGTATGAAGGCTGGTCTATACTCTCCAGTAAACTCATCTATCCACTCCCCAGCTTCTCCTGCTACAACCCACTCTCTTCCAGCAGCTCTCACGACATCCCTTCTACCAAGTACAGCTACGAGAGAGTCGTAGTTATAGGCTAATCGCACATTCATAGGCCAAGCCCAGCCCCAGTCCTTGTAGACCTTAAACTCCTTGCTGAACAGCCCATCGATATCACCTTCCTTTCTAAGAGTAGGAATTCTCTTCATGGACATAAACTGATCTCTAATGGGGTTGTACATGCCATCGAATATTAGCATTGTGAAGTTAATCTCCTTGTGTATAAGTCTTGGGTTAACCTCAGCCTCTATAGGGCCAGTTGGCGTTGCTACTCCTACACCACCACTATAATTCCACGAGGCTCCATACTTTAAAGGTCTTCTGTACACCTCCACTAGCCTACCAGACTTCCTAAATACCACCCTCTCGGAATCCTTACCATAAACGCTGCTTGGCAGCTTAATTACACCGTAGTCATCAAGGTATTTGAAGAGGTTGACTATTATCCAGTAATCAGGCCTTGACATACCCCTAGGTTCGAGGACTTTCCAAGTCCACTGGATAACCCTGCCGGTATTAACTCTAGCACCCTCCTTCTCCGCGAATGTTGCAGCAGGTAGTAGGACATCTGCGAACCAGGCTGTTTCAGTTTCGAAGATGTCTGTTACTACTAGAAGGTCTAGGGCTGCAAGTCCGGCGAATGTAAGCTTAGCATTAGGACTAGTTACAGCCAAGTTCTCTCCAAATATAAATGCTGCTTTTATCTCCCCTGCTAGAGCTCTCCTTATGAATGTTATCTCTGTAGATCCTGTTCCGAAGGGGAAGTCGCATATGACAACTCCATTAACGGGATCGCTTTCGGGATCCGTACCACAGAATAGACCCCATGTAAGCTCATGCCTTCTCCACCCGTAGAACTTGTATACCTGTAAGGCTTTAGCTAGATTTGCCTGACCTTTCTTAGCTACAGGTCTTAGAGCGGGGAATGCGTCTAGGGCCCACTCCGGAACCTCCCAGCTATATGTATCTGGCATCCCCTGAAGCTTCCAATCCTGATATAACCTTACCTCCATAGCGCTAACGGGGTGACCGTGATAGCCTGGTAAGGCTCCTATCCCAGCACCCTGAACATCTGTAGTTCCCTGAACGTTACTATGACCTCTAAATGGGTGCGCACCACCACCAGGGTAGCCTACGTTACCTAGGAGGAGCTGGACTATAGCTGCCGCTCTTATAATGTTTACTGTTGCATTAGTATGCTGGGTCATACCCATAGCCCACTGTATGCTACCATGCTTCTTGTGATTCGTTGCAACACCGCTCCTCTCAACGAAGATCTTTGCAACTGTTCTGAGTAGCTCTTCAGGCACGCCGGAGATCCTTGAAACTTCCTTTGCATCATATTGTTTAACGAGATCCTTAAACTCTTCAAGATCGTCTCTCGTTATATTCCATCTAGCCATAAGCCTCTTAAACTCTTCGAGCTCATCTATTGGAGGCTTTCTCTCGAAGAAGGCATAGTGTAGTATGTAGAGTAGGATTGCAGTCTCCGTACCCGATCTGAATGGAACCCAGATATCTGCAATCTGCGCTGTTCTTGAAAACCTAGGATCTAAGGCTATGAGTACAGCTCCTCTCTCCTTTTTAGCCTTGAGGAAGTATAACATTGATACTGGGTGTGCTTCTGCCGGGCTTGAGAAGAATAGAACTACATCGGATAGAACTATATCCTCAAAGGTAGCTGTCTCAATACCCCAACCATAGGTTGCGGCGAGTGCTGCCACCGTAGAACTATGACACTTCCTGTACTGAGAGTCCATGTTAGCTGTACCTAGGAATACGGAAAGCTTCTTCGATAGGAACGATTCCTCGATAACGTTAACACTAGAACCTATAACCTGGACAGGTACTTCACTTCCTCTATAGTAGAATCCGTCTTTCTGCCTAGGAGCCCCTGTGCGAGCTCTCCACGCGTCCATGATCACCTTCAGCTTCTCCGCTATATACCTGAAAGCTTCATCCCATGATACAATCTTCCACCTAGGCGGATACTTCTTAACGATTTCAACAAGCTCATCCCAGCTTTTAGCATTAAGGATCTCCTCTACAGGAGGCTTGGGCCCAGTTCTTATCATGGGGTATAATACTCTAAGATCGCTTATAACCTGTTGGTAAGCTGCAACGCCCTTAGGGCATAGAGTACCCCAGTTTATAATGGAATCGGGGGATCCCGTTGTGAATACAATGTTATCACCTACAGTGTAAAAGTCTATACCGCAACCTACGGAACAGTAGTTGCATACAACAGGTGTTACCTTAGCCCTCCTTATATCAACCCTACCTCCAATCTCCCCTAGAGCCCACTTAGACTTCCACTGCTTGAATGGAACCGGGGACTCCGCGGTAACCGGGAGTGCTGAGAGGGCTGAAGCAACTGTAGCTACGGTTGCTAGCTTGAGAAAAGCCCTTCTAGTAATACCGCCATCGCCACCCATCTAAACCACCCCCTTAGGCTCACTGCAAGACCTACCATCACCTTCTCTGGTGGCAGCTGTTGCTGGGGGAGACGCAAACGCTATAGAGTTAGAACCTCTATCCCTCCTACCCATTATCATTTTAAGCGTTAAACACGTATAATCCTCAGACTCCTCGATGAGGCTCGTTAAACCATCTATGAACTCGGGTAGGAGACTGTACTCTTTCAGAAGGAACTCTTTGAGATCAAAGCTTTTATCTGACATATAGCACCACCCCTATTCTATGTAATAAAATTTCTTCCAGATAGCCTAATAACTGTTTGTATATACGAATCATTTATATTCATAATTATGGAATAAACAAATTCATGGAACCCATTCAATTAACATGACTAGGTTTAAGATCTAAATGTTGTGTGGAGAGAGGGTAAGATGACCTCTTCCCCGCCCTTTGAGAGGACGGGTTTCCCCCGCATCCCTGGGAGGCTTTACGCCTTCCCCCAGTAGTTTGCCGGATCTCTGCTCGGAGGCCTGCACATCACCTCTAAGCATTCCCCATCCATTGAGGCGCCAACATTTCAAGGCTGAGAAGCCGCTACTCCAGCGGGTTCCCCGGAATCCCTCTCCACACCGGCTCCTCTCAGCTTACAAGAACGTTAACCTAGCGTTAAACCTCCTCGTCTCTGCCTTGAAAAGACTGGTTTTTAATGTTTAGAGATAGAACTTAGCTCTATTATGGTTGCCGGCGTGGAGACGGGAGAGGGGCTTAAGAGTAGAACTAGAGGTTACCTTAAATCCTTTGGTGTCTCCGTAACCCTCTATGAGGGGAAGATGTTGAGGTTAGTAGAGCAAGTTGAGCCTGGGAGGAGGCTCTCTTAGAGGCTATAAGATTGAATTTTGAGCTTGCAAGAAAAACTATTAGCATGATGGCCTACATTGAGGAACTCCAAGTAGAACTATCGAAGAGGCTGTCGGAGAAGCTAGGCTTGGAATCCAGGATTAACCACCGATATGGATAAAGCGTTTGGTTTAGCATTAGATAGCTCGGTTTGAGGGTGTGTGGTTTTGGATTACCGAGGTTATGTTGATCTCTTGTGCTCGACAGAGGATTGTAGGAGTGAGTTGGAGGAAGTGTTGAGGGTGTTCGTAGAGCTCCTCGATGATGTTAAGGGGCTTAGGTTGCCTGATCTCGATGTGGATCCTAGCAGGCTACCTCTTCTCGCAGGTGGTGTTAGGGGAGGGTTGGAGGGTGTTCTAGAGATTGTTAAGGATATCTTTAGAAGGCATGAGCTCGATGTAGGTTATGTTAGCTTACGCGATGTCATGGAGGGTTCCCTAGAGGGGGAGAGGGCTCTGGTATCGATGCTTTTCAAGAGAGCCCTGTATGAGGCTGTTAGAGGTAAGGGTTTAAGGCTACAGTGGGTTAACGGGAGATGCCCTGTATGCGGTTCTATACCAATCCTAGCCATAGTGAGGAGGGAGGGAGGCGAGATTTTCTCAAGAGACGTTCTATACCTTAGGTGCACGTGTGGCTTCACGGAGTCCTACGAGCACTTCAAATGCCCCTCTTGTGGCGTGAGAGGAAGGGATGCCTTTGAGTATAGCATAGCGGGTGAGATCACCTATAGGACATGCTCTAGGTGTGGCCACACGATAGGAATTGTAAAGGATAACCCAAACCTAGACTTAGATCTTGTAATGCTGGTGGTTATGTACGGTCTAGCGACCTTAGCTAAGGATTCGGTTTAAGCTATAAGGTTGTAGCAGTGCTTTCAGCCTATTCGGTTTAGAAGCGTTTCCCCGCTAACGGTATTTCCGTTAGCGGGGTTGGGCCTCTGTGTGGGTTCACTAGCTTCACCCACACCTCATGGGCCCCGGTTGAGCCCTAACGCCATGGGGCTCCCATCTAGGCCTGGCACCACAGCCCCCCTCACCACAGTGCGGATCAAAGGGGGGCTGTACCCGTTAATCCCTTCCCCCCCCGAAGCTTGAATACCTGCTGTTCAGCTATAGAACTGTGGCAACCTCCCACACGGTCTTTGACAGCTCACCCAACACGTTATACCATGTATCTACAGCTATTTAAATCTACCGTCAGCTCCGTAACAGCCTTTGCCCCCGGGGGGCTCGCTTAGGAGCTCAAGAGGAGGGGGTTGACCCTAGATTCCACGTCATTAAAGTTCTACGGGATCCTCAAGCCTGGATCCTAAGGTTGGTGCTAGAAACTCGGTTGGCATTGGGGGGTTACCTTTTATACTGGAGGTGTTGGCATTGGGGGGTCTCTGGGATTTCGGGGCTTCCATGGCCTATTGTGGGTTACTCTAGGAGTTTTTCTCTGCACTTAGCGCATTCTGTTGTTGGTTTTAGTGGTACTTCGTCTATTGATGGTTTTAGTGAGTCTATGATTATTAGCTTGTTGTATGATGGTTGTCCTATTTTTGTTGCTAGTTTTAATACCTCCATTACCTCTATTGATGCTGTTATTCCTACTGTTGGTGCTACTACGGCTGTGCATCCTGGTTCTGGTATTGGTTTTGGTGTTATGCATGCTAGGCATGTTGTAACCCCTCTTTGTATCACCGTTACCTGGCCGTAGTAGCTGTCTGCGGCTGCGTGCACGTAGGGCTTCCCTGTTTCCCACGCGTACTCATCTAGCACAAGCCTGGTCCTCCAGTCGTCGAGACCATCAACTATTATGTCTGCTTCCTTTAACACCTCTGCAACATTATCTCTGGTTATCCTAGCATTTCTAGCTTCCACCTCGACTAGTGGATTTAACGCTTTAAGCCTCTCACCTGCTACAGTTGCCTTAGATTTCCCTATATCATCTGTTGTGTATAGTATTTGTCTGTTAAGGTTCTCAACTCCAACCTCGTCGTAGTCGACTACTATGAGCTTACCTACACCAAGTGCTGCCAGGTACATGCTAACAAGGCTTCCGAGACCTCCTAAACCTACCACCGCTACTTTCGACTCAAGTAGCTTAACTTGGCCTGCTGCTCCTAGTAGGGGTAGTTGCCTCGAATACCTCACTATATCAATTCTATCCAGCTCCTGTAACACCTACCTCCCCTCCCTAACCCACTCCGTCCTATCCTTATAGTCTACTAGCTTAATACCTAGCTTTGAAAGCCTATCCCTTATGGCATCCGATAGATCGTACATCCTCCTAGCTCTAAGCTCGCTCCTAACCTGAACTATGAGCTCTAGAAGATCGCCCTCAATGCCCAAGGCCTTAGGGGCTTCTATTATATCATCTAGGATAGCATACACCCTGTTAAGCTCGTATAGAACCCTGTAGGTGTAGAGTAGAACTGAATGGCTTTCACTAGCCTCCACATCCCTATAATATGTGTTTGTAAACTCCCAAACCCACCTCATCGCTAGGCCTAAGTTGAAGTCATCGCTTAAAGCTTCATGCCATGAGCTGTGTATGGCTTTAAGAGATCTTAACACCTCTAAGCCTCGGGAATCCAGGTAGTGCGTAGGCTCGCCCCTCTCAAGCCTCCTAGTAACCCTTGAGGCTATATCCCTAAGCCTCTCGTAGAGTCTAAGAGATTGCTCTAAACCCTGCTCGTTATAGTCAAGGTTACTCCTATAATGTGCACTTAAAAGCCATAACCTTAGGGGGCCCGAGCCCCACCTTGATTGAGCGTCCTTGAAGGGTATTATGTTGCCTAAACTCTTACTCATCTTCTCCCCACCTATCGTTAAATACGATGTGTGCAACCAATACTTAACCCAAGGCCTTGTGTTGAAGTACGACTCGCTCTGAGCCCTCTCGTTCTCATGGTGGGGGAAGACTAGGTCGACGCCACCACCATGAATATCTATGCTGGAGCCGAGATACCTGCTACTCATAACACTACACTCTATATGCCATCCAGGCCTCCCCCTACCCCAAGGGCTATCCCAGCTAGGCTCCCCAGGTTTAGCCGCCTTCCAAAGAGCGAAATCATAAGGGCTCCTCTTCTCCCTCAAGAACTCCTCCTCCTGCCTCCAGGCTTCACGTGACAGGTTCCCGCTAAGCCTACCATAGTCTGGGAACTTATCCACGTCGAAGTAAACACTACCACTCTCAGCTACATAAGCGTAACCCTTATCAATGAGACCTTGTATAAATTCAATTATATCCCTTATATGCGCTGTAACCCTAGGGTGTAAGTCGATCCTCACCTTTAAAGCCTCCAGCATTTGCATGTAGTCCCTTGTATACTCCTCTACAACCTCCTCCCAACCCCTCCCCTCCTCCCTAGCCCTGTTAATGATCTTATCATCTATGTCGGTTATGTTCTGAACATGATAGACGCTAAACCCTCTTAGACCTAGATACCTCTTAATAGCATCAAATACAGCAAAGGTCCTAGCGTGGCCTATGTGAGTGTAATCGTATGGAGTGGGCCCGCACACGTACATAGATACAAATGGAGGTTTTACAGGCTCGAATAGCTCAAGCCTTCTGCCGAGAGTGTTGCGAACTCTAATGAACACAATGCCTCAAACACCCTCCTTATAATAAGGGCTTGAACCTTATAAAGCTAGGTGTCCGGGTTAGTTTAACCTACTATAATCCTTTAAAAGGTCTGAACCCCCCACAGCATACAGGGATATGAATGGGGCACAGGGGCTCCCGGGAGGATCACCCGGTAGTTAAAGCCATGAGGGAGATCTCCCTGTATATCCTGAAAGCCTCTGAGTCCATGGGCTTAGAGCAGGTTGATAGTTTAATCAACATCCTACTTAAAGCCTATAATGATAAGCGGAAAATCCTAGTCATGGGGGCTGGGAGGAGTGGTTTGGTTGGGAGAGCTTTCGCTATGAGACTCCTACACCTAGGGTTCCACTCTTACGTCTTAGGTGATACAATTGTACCTAGCATATCAAAGGGGGACGTAGCTATAGCTATATCAGGCTCTGGGAGAACCCAGCTCATTCTAACTGCTGCGGAGGCCGCTAAAAAGGTTGGTGCTACGGTGGTTGCAGTAACGAGTTACCCTGATAGCCCTCTCGGGATGCTAGCAGACCTAGTAGTCTGGGTACCGGGTAGGGCTAAGACTAGCCGTGTTGTAGATTTCTTCGCAAGACAGATACTAGGGATCCACGAGCCCCTAGCACCTCTTGGAACATTATTCGAGGATACAGCTGCTGTATTCCTCGATGGAGTCATATACGCTTTAATGAAAGAACTCGGGGTTAATGAGGAGGAGATGGCCGCTAGACATGCGAACATAGAGTTGTAATAGTGCGACCATGGAATCCCCGATTGAAAGCTGGATTGTGGAGTCAAGTGTATTAGGGTCGAGAGAGCTTTGGATGGTGAGAGGGTATAGGCATCCCGAGGACTACGTGGTGGTATCACCTTACATTATAGGAGGCTCTAAAGTTAAACAGTACGATTGGAGTGGAGTGCCCGAGTGGATTATAAAGTATGTTCCATGTATAGGTAGGAGGGCACCACTACTACCTAGGAGGAGTATAACTAGGATTATAGACCCAGCAGGAGTTTTGAAGGCTAGGAGGAACGATATACCCCAAGCTATTGTAGAGCTCCTAGACATAATAGCCCCTGAGTGGGCTGGAATTACGGGATCCTGGGCTGTGTTCGAGGAGAAACCTTCAAGCGATGTAGACATAATAGTCTACGGTAACCATAAAGCAATCCATAGGGTTCTCCTAGACCTTAAGGTTGACGGGGTTATAGAATCTTGTATGGTGGAAGAGAGATATCTTAAAGTTAAAGATAGGCTGTCGTGGACATCCTATAGTAAGCTAGCTACATTAAAAGTGCTGGACTCCTGCTATAAAGGCGTGCCATACACTATAAAAATCCTAAGAAGGCTCGACAGGGAGCCCTGCGGAGACTTCATAGTGGATATGGGAGCTTACAGAGGGGCTCTCAGGATAGTTAAAACCCTAGAGTCACACCTAACACCCGCAAGATACATAGTTGACATTGGCGGGATAGAGGCTTTAATGGAGACGTGGCATATGAGGTATATGGAGTTACCAGAGGGGCTCTACATAGGGCACCTAGAGTTATTCGATGAGAGGGGGGCCACGATATGCAGCCCAGACTTAGCGGGTAGCTTGGAGGGGCCTCTATGAAGGTAACCCCCGCCTTAGACCCCGAGCATGGATCCTCTGTTATAACAAAATACGGAGTTCTAGGCGTCATCATAGGGATCCCTAGGCCTCCCGAGCTCCTACCTGTAATACCTAAATATGTCCTGTGTAGTGAAAGCCTCTGGTCTAGGGGGGCATCTGCGTTTTGTAGAATACTTGAGAGATACGGCCCCCTGGGGGTTAGCGGTACTCTAGCTAGGATAGGGTTTAACGAGATCCTCGATGGGATCTATAACTCCCCCATGCCTTACGTAAGGTTATCCGATGTGATTGAGATTGTTAAACCGAGAGAGGCTCTATCCAGGGTTCTCGCTAAGCCTGTTAACGATCTACACTACGAGCTCCTAGATCTACTAGCCTTTTTATCGAAGAACGGAGTTGACATGGATAATGTTGGTTTAATAGGCTCTCTAGCAGTGGGGATAGAGAACGTGGAGGTATCAGATCTAGACTTAGTGGTCTACGGCTTGGAAAACGCGGAGATAACGTATAGGTTATTCACGAGTATGGCTAAACCCAGCTTTACCCCGGTAAAGGAGTTTGGAGGCTTAGTAGTCGAACCAGCTGTTAGCATAGGTTGGAGGAGGGCTCAGTTCAGAAGGTTTATAGTTGGTTGGGCTGGAGTGCCTGGAGTGGGGGAGCTCTGCAAGCCTCTAAAGAGCTATTTTAACATAGAGAGCCCTGTAAAACCTGTTGAGGTCACCGTGTATGTTGAGAGAGGGCAGCCCCCAGCCCTAGCATATCCACCCTGTGTTGTAAGTAGTGATGGTATCTACATAGTATCATTCGAGTATAATGTTGGAGCCCTCCTATACAGAGGTGGCACTTTTAGGGTTAGAGGTTTGGCTAGTGAGAGCTTAAATACAATATATATTGCTACTAGGGAGCTCCCAGGCTACATTGAGCTGTTAACAGGTTAGAACGGAATTCCCACAGCCTTCCTATACTCGCTATAGAGGTTTTCAACCCTCTCAACCCACCCTTCTAACCCTCTTATATCTTCAGGATACTCTAGATAGAGGTTCTTAGCCTTCCTCATGTACTCGCTGACTAATACGAGTTTTGTTAGGAGGAGTGGTTTACCTAGGAGTCTAACTATGAAGCTAACCTTCTCTAGGAAACCTGGGGTGGTTCTAAGCTCCCCTTCACCGAACACCGATGTTATCTCATCTACACCAGCTAACCCCTTCCTTATAGCCCATTCAATCTCATCGTTTGTGAGTGTCTGCAGGAACATTCTAAGCACATCTATAGCCGCTTGCTTAGCACCTGTAGTCCTCATATACCTAAGGTTGAGACCCCACAATCCTCTAGCTGTGAAATCACCCTTAGTGTAAGCCTCTACTAGTGTCTCAGCAGCATACCTAGCAGCTGTCATAGCGTATCCCATGCCGCCTCCGTGTATGGGGTCTACTGTGTAAGCGCTATCACCTATAGACATGAAACCATCCCAAACCATTGTCTTCGAAGGCCTCCTAGTCGGTATCCTAGCTCCAGCCTCATTTATAATCCTAACCTCCCTACCAACATCGGGTCTCTTCATTAGAACTTCCCTATAGATTGTAGCAGGGTGGGGGAACCCTCTGCCTAACTGCACCCCCAAACCTATGTTTGCAACCCTCCTACCCTTCGGGAAAAACCACCAGTAACCTCCAGGTGCTATGTTGACGTTGAAATAGAGTCTTATGTAGTCAGGCTCCTCTATATCATAGTCTAACTCAACAATCCTCCTATAGGCTACAACGAAATCAGTCTCAGGCGGATTCTCTGTTGTAGGCCAGGATTCAGGGAGCTTCCTCCTAATAGCGCCCCCGCTACCTGTAGCATCAACTACAACCTTAGCTCTAAACTCAACCTCGCCGAGCTTCTCACTTGTAGCTTTAACACCTACGAGCCTTCCACCCTCCATCACTGGGTGGGAGGCCCTGGTTCTCAGATATATATCAACTCCAGCCTTAGAAGCTTCTCTAAGCAACATCAAACCATACTTATTCCTATCAATCATGTAGCCGGCGCCCTCACCAGAAAGCCTTATAACACCCTCCTCGGAAGGGCTGTAAACTAGAGCACCGTCAACAACCTGCATTAAAGCATCACCAGAAGGATGTGGAAGGCCGTTTCTATCAAAGTGCCCAGCACTAATGGCATCACCACAAGGCTTACCCCAAACCTTATCCTCACCAACCCAATCTATGCCTGCAACCTTCAAACCAGAATTCCTAAGCATGTAGACAAGAGAAGCCCCAGCAGGGCCTAAACCCACAACCACTACATCGTACTCATAGCGCTTCAACTTAAACACCACAAAGCATAGATACGTTGAACTGGTATTTATACTCGCGTCTATGCCTGATATCCCACCTCACGTGGAGAACGCATACCCTAACTAGCCTTGTAGTAAAAGGTATTAAGCCTGTGTGAATACCTAGAATCTAGGTGTCCCAGATGTGGAGGCCTAGGAGGAGGAGTATATTCGACATTTTCGACGAGTTCTTTAGAGAGTTTGAAGAGAGGTTTGCTGAGGTGGAGGAGGAGATGGAGAGAGCTTTTAGAAAGGCCATTGAGGAGGGTAGGGGGGAGGTTAGAGGCCCCTACGTGTACGGTATAAGGATCACTATTGGGCCTGATGGGGTTCCGAAGGTGGAGGAGTTTGGTAATGTGACTCGTGGGAGGAGAGGGAGGCCTCTTATAAGGGAGGAGATGGAGCCTCTGGTTGATGTCATAGAGAGGGGTGACGAGATATGGGTTGTAGCAGACGTGCCTGGAGTGCCTAAGGAGAATGTAGATGTTAAGGTTACAGAGAAAACTGTTACCATAAAGGCTCAGAATGAGAGGAAATATTATAAGGTGGTGGAGCTCCCGGCAGAGGTGGTGCCTGAATCCGCTAAGGCGTCCTATAAGAACGGTGTCCTAGAGGTTAGGTTGAAGAAGAAGAGTGGTGGCGAGGAGAAAGGATTTAAGGTTCAAGTAGAGTAGCCTGTGAGAGCCCTACACTCCTCATCCAACCCCACCTCTATAACACCCTCCCCCACAATTTTACTTAACCCGTCGTAGTCGCAGATGATAACTGTGAACTCTATCTCACCACTTACGGCCTTCTCCAGCCACGCCAGTATATCCTTACATTGCTGGGATTGCTCGCCACTACATGCTACAAGTGCTGCTTGTTGAAACTCGTAGAGTATGCCTTCCACCGTTGTTATGTAACCATAGCTATACAGTGTAGGGGTATACTCGAGAGCCACCTCAGGTACTAACACAGCTGCTCTAGCAGATTTAACAAGAAGGTATCTAAGCTCCCTCTCACCTCTAACCCGTAAAACCAGCTTCTTAGGACCTTTCTCCTCTAGGACACCAACATCTCTACGTTTAAACCCGCAGAGAGAGCAGGATCCAACACTCAGTAGTATCCTTCCAAATACTGGGATCTCGTAGACATACTCCTCCACTCTGAAGCTGAGATTACCGCAGTATGGACATTCAATAGTATACTCTGCGATCTTACTGATTTCTCTCCCAACTTCACCGCACTCCAGAGGATCTCGACCCTCTAAGGACGTGGGATCGAAGGGTTCCACCATGTTAAAACAAACCTCCATAGCTGAAAGCCTATTGATATTAGCGTGTTTCAGTATACCTTCAATCTGATGCCCTATGCTATTATGCGGACTCCGTGTTGGAGGCTTCGTTTAGCAGTGTTTAAGGCATCGTATCCGGGTCGTAGTCGTCGTACTCCCCTACCGTGTCCGGTTCAGGTGTTTTAAGGCCTAGTGGGCATCCTTTTCCAAGTCTTATGGGTTCGGGTATGGTGCTTAGCAGGACTACTCTGCTGGCTTTACTCTCTCCTATTAACGGATACCCTGCGTATTCTGCTAAGGCTAACCCTACCTTCCTTACATACTCATGCTCCGCCATGTTATCCTTGGATAGCCTGTATCTGCTAGCTCCAAGCCACATGTAAGACTTTATCTCCATATATGTTGGTTTGGAGATTTCAACAAGCTTAGCGAACCCCCTTAACGCCTCATCGTGATCGTTAAATCCTTTAACAAGTGTTATCCTTAAAACTGTTGGGCTCGTGAAGCTAGGTAGTAGTTCTAGGGTTTCAAGGGTTAGCTCCCAAGCTCTGGGGACTAGTGGTCTTGTAAAGTAGTTATAACTCCTCCTATCCCAAGCCTCAAGGCTTACGTAGAGCTGGCTTGGCTCCTCATCTAGATTAGCTAGGATATCAGGTCTAACACCCCTCGTTACAAGGAACGTGGTCATACCCCTCCTGTGAACCTCCTTTATGAGATCGCCTAACAACGGGTATAGAGTCGGCTCTCCTGTGAGGCTTAACGTTACATGTGCCGGGTTCATAGCCTCCTCCACTAGCTTAGGGTCGACCTTCGGATGCCCCTTGTAACCGCTCATAAGCCTTCTATGAGCCTTTATAAGCTCGTCTACGAGAAGCTTGGGGTCATCGTAGAAAGGCATTTTAGTCTCGTCCATGTCAACACATACATCGGCAGGTCTAATCCTCCAACAGTGCATACACGCATTCCAGCACCAGAGCGCCGAAGGGCTCATCTGTATATCTCTATGACTCTCTATGCCATAGAACTTACACTTATAGCAATGCCTCCCATCCACCATAGCCCTATGTGTCCAATAACACTTCTTAACAACAGTATGTCTACCGACGAAGTGATACTTCTGTTTAACCATCCTCTCAACTAACGGAAGCCACTTCTCAGGAACCCCCTCGGGTATGGGGGTTTGCCTCCTCTGAACTAGCACCCTTTAAACCACCTTTACTATTTAGAGCCAGCGGGTCTATATAAACCCTTCTCTATAAGATATTGGTATGCACTATAGGCTGCTACCGCGCCCGTAGCAGCGGCTGTTACAATCTGCCTGAAGCCCCTCCACATGTTTATAGCATCCCCTGCTGCAAACACTCCTGGTATGTTTGTCCTCATCCACTCATCGACCTTAATGTAGCCGTAGTCGTCGACCTCTAAGCCTATGCTCTTAAAGAACTCTCTTGCCGGCTCAAACCCTATCTCTATGAATATACCATCGACCTCCAAGATCCTAGTCTCCCCTGTAACCTTATTCAAAACCTTAACTGCTTTAACACTATCCTCTCCTAGAATCTCTGTAACCACGCTATTTAGGAGGAGCTCAACATTATCCCTAGCTAGGACCTCCTCTACTAGAACGGGTTTCGCTCTAAACTCCCCCCTCCTATGGACCAGGTAGACTCTACCAACATAGCTACTTAGAAGAGCTGCACCTTCAAGAGCTGAATCCCCTCCTCCTACGACGACAACAGCATTCCTACCTTTGAACAGGGGGGCATCGCATATGCTACAATAGCTAACACCCCTCCCCTGAAACTCCTCCTCCCCAGGTACTCCGAGCTTCCTCCTCATAGCCCCAACAGCTATTATAACAGAGCCGGAGTACACGTCAACGCCACCTGTACCTAGCACCCTGAATAACCCATTCTCTCTCATAACACTCTTAACCTCAACCCCGGGGACTATCGTAACTCCAAATGATTGAGCGTGATCCCTAAACCTAGCCACTAGCTCTGAAGCACTTATCCTAGAGAACCCGGGGTAGTCGTCAACCCAGTTTGTTAGGTTAAGCTGTCCTCCTACATCCACGGTTAGAACCACAGTTTTAAGGAGGAATCTTGAAGCGTAAACTGCTGCAGAAAGCCCTGCAGGCCCACCCCCCACTACTACCACATCGAATCTCCCGCCTTTCTCCAGCTTAGGCCTAGCAGCTATCCTTAAAGACATAGGATCCCACCTCGTATAAGCTATAACCCCGGTAGCTCTTATACTCTGGTTTAAATCTTTAAGCTAAATCCTATGTACAACCTCTACTTCCACCTCATCCACGCCATCAACACTCCTTAGGATCGACTCTAACTCCTCCGTACCCCCCTCAGTCTCCTCAGGCATCGTTACCACAAGCCTTAAAGCCCTATACCCGAACGCTATAGGGATCTCCCCGGATTTAACCAAGCTATAGTGTGGTGGTAAGCTGGATCTAATCCTCTCAACTAAATCCTCTAACCTAACATCCACACTAGAGGGGAAAACCCTAACAGCTACAGCAACCCTAGCCACCACAACCCACCTCCACGTAGTCCTCCCCGTTAAACCTTTAAAATGGATATGATAGTTGAAGGTAGTAAAGCTTAATTACCTCAATTTAATTCAATTTAATGATACGCCCTGGGGGGTGGGGGTTGGCAGTCGCTGTAGCTAGGGCTTATATGAGCTCTGCCAACTTAGGCTCCGGGTTCGATGTAGTTGCGGTCGCCCTAGATAGTTACTGGGATTCTGTTAAGGTTAAAGTGTCAGAGGGCTCTGGTAACATAGTTTTGACTGAGGTTAACGGCCCCTTTTCATCTCACGTTCCCCAAGGGTCTAATAACATTGTTGTTAGGGCTCTTGAGCTAGCACTAAAGGCTTTCAACATTGAGGGCGTCGATGTTGAGGTTAAGTTGTGGAAAGGTATCCCTGTTAGTAGTGGTTTAGGTGGGAGTGGGGCCTCGGCTGTTGCCACTATAGCAGCACTTATAGGAGCTCTTAGAACCCCCCTGGACAGGCTTATGATAGCCGGGATTGCCGGTTTAGCTGAGGCTAGTGTAGCTGGGGAGCCTCATTTTGATAACGTGACAGCATCGAGCCTCGGAGGACTCGTGCTACTCCTATCAAGTAAGCCCCCCATACTCGCTAAGAGGCTTGGAGTTAAAGATCTAAGCTTCGTAGTGTCAACACCCATAGTTAAACCTATTGAGGGTAAAACCGGGCTTATGAGGAAGGTTATACCTAGAACCCTAGATTTAAGTGTCCACATCGAGTCCTCTGCTAGGCTCTCAGCCCTACTCTACGGCCTAGCCTTTGGCGACGTTGAAGCTTTATCAAGAGGCCTTGAGGATGTAGTAGTGGAGCCTGCTAGGTCCAAGTACATACCGTGTTACGATATTGTTAAAAGTTACGCTAGGAGAGGTGGTGCTATAGGCTCTGTTATAAGCGGTGCTGGGCCCAGCATGCTATCGATAACCACATCTAAGGATAAGGCCTTAGAGGTTGCATCGTGGGTTGAAAGGGCTTACAGGGATTGCGGTGTAGATGCTGTAGTTAAGGTAGCTGATGTAGCCCCAGGTGTTGAGGTGGAGGTGGGAGGAGACGGGTAAGGCTACAGACTCGATACACGGTCATATGTTCGAAGACGAGGCTACCGGGGCCTTCATACCACCCATATTCCTATCAGCCATGTTCGAGCAGAGGGGCGAGACTAGGCTGTTACGGAGCTGACGATAAATTTAAATAGCTGTAGATAGCTGTAAATACTTGGTATAATGGTGCTAGAAGGTTAAGAAAAGCAGGTGTGGGAAGGAAGGTCCTAGATTAAGCCAGGATAAGCTTAAATAACCAACTAATATAATATAGTTAGTTAACTAGGTTTAAAGTGAGCCCGTCTAGGACTAAATGTTATTTAAGCTTATCCTGGCTTAATGCCATGTGGTGGTAGAGTCTGTTTATAACGTCTAACACCTGGGAAGCTACTGTGTTTGAAGCCCTGGGTGTCGAGGTTTTAGATGGAGCGGAGGGGGCGGATCTTAGACCTGGGGGGTTCCAGGCTGGCTCGATGTGGGTAAGTGCCTTTACTTTACTAAGCTTAACAGGTTCACGTGATGTTGAGAGGGTCTGGAGGAGATTATATAGTAATGTGGAGAGGGGGGGTGATCCCCGAGGATCTCGGCTGGGGGGACGAGAGGTTCGTGGAGAGCAGGGGGAGCTGGGAGGTGATGCTAAACGCTTCCAGACAACGGTAGGAGAGCGGTTAGTCTCTATCCCTACCTACTATAGGCTTCTCTATAGTTTAGCTTTCCAGTTCGACTTTAACGTAGCTAGATCCCTCCTGCCGTCACCAGATGTTGTTAGTGTTATCCTATCCTCTACGGGTAGAGTTAGGTATGTTCTCGTTAATGGTGTTAGAATGTTGACCCTTAGACCTTCTGATGGTTTCTTCACTTTAAGTATTGAAGCTGGCGAGATTGTTAGAAGGGCTTCTACACCTCCAAGGTTTAGGGTTGTGGTTAAGGGTGGTGAAGTTACTAGGATTAAAGGTAGTGTTTTGAAGCCTATAGTCTTGGACGTGGATCCCCTGGCTAGGCCTGGCGATGAGATTATAGTAGTTGACGAACTTGACAACCTTGTGGGTGTTGGTAAACTTAAGCTCCCCCCTATCATAGTTAAAAGCCTGGAGAAGGGTGAGGTTGCTAGGATTAGAGCTTTAAGAGAGGGTGGAGTTTGAGATGGAGGTAGTCCTTAGAGGGGTTAGTAGAAGGGATTTGAGGGGGTCAATTCTAGTAACCGGTTTTAGAGGATTCGGTATGGTAGGCTATATGGCGTCAAAGCACCTAGCCTTAGCGCTTGGAGCCGGTAAGGTTGGTTATATACTAGCTGATACAATGCCACCCTTCATAGCCGTAGAGGAGGATGGTATAGGATACCCCTTCGATGTATACTATTCAAGAGAGGCTGGGGCGACTATCCTAGTTAATAGGGCCGTGCCGGAGAGGGAGGTGGCGGATGAGTATTCAAGGTTTCTAGCAGAGTGGGCTAAGAACGTGGGGTTCAGGTTCACAGTACTACTAGGGGGTTTAAGCAGGGAGTTTAAACCTCCTGGAGACGAGCATGGTTATAGGTGGCTTCACAACACTTTCTACGAGGGTCCCCAGCTAGAAGCCCCTAAGCTTGAGTACGGTCTAGGGGTGATGGGGCCTCTAGCCCTACTATACATGTACCTTGACTACTACGAGGTCCCATCTATAATGATACTACCATACTCTATCGTGGAGGGGGTTGACTACGACGCGGCCCTACTGGGGATAAAGGTCGTGGCATCGAAACTACTTAAAGTAACCCTACAACTACCAGAGCTCGAAACTCTAGCGAGAACCCAGAGAGCGGAGTTTGAAAGGATAATAAGGTTACTAGAGAGAGAGGAGAGGGAGGAGCACGAGTCTAGAGGGATATACATGTAGTTTTAGCAGAGTTCAACCACATCTAACCCTAGAGCCTCGGCCTCCCTAGCTACAATGAGAGTCCAAGATAGACTACCACAGTATCCTACCTTAAGTTTAACCCCCCTCCTCCTGGCTTTCACACTAATAGATCTTAGAGAGTACACTAAATCCTCTAGAACCCTGGAATCGACGTTCCTCGCTCTCACATGCTGAGTTGAGGGGTATACACCGCAGATCACCGATGGCACTAAGCCTATGTACGGTGTATAGTATATTATACTCACATCTACACCTCCATCTATGCACTCCCCATCTATCAATAGCGGTTTCAAGAAAACCTCTCCCACCTCCTCCAACATTGCCTCAATTACCCTCCAGCTTCTAAGCCTAAACCTTAGCACTTTAGGATTCCATATACTCTCAACATCATAGAGTCTGATACCATATACATGCCCCTTGCTAAGTGGTGTTCTGAGCTCAAAGTACTTGTAGAATCTTCTTAGCCCTCTAAAAGCCTCCATAGCCCTTGGGTGTTTTCTGGAGATCTCCTCGAGATACTCCCACAACCTACCCTCTCTTATAGCCTGTTTAACTCTCATCATAACCCTTTTTATCACGTGGAGGTTATGTAGTGCTAGGAACTTCACCCTCTCATCCCTACTAACTTCGAGGAGGCCTCTAGGCTCCATCCTAGAGCATACCGGGCAATTGCATGGAAAGTACTCCAGCTCCTCTACCCTATAAACACCGTACTCGGTCATATACCTTCCATCTCTAGCGTAGAGTATGTAGGACGCTGAGTCGAACATATCAACTCCAAGTGCTATGGCGAAGGGTAGTATTAGGGGGTGTCCCGCCCCGAATAGATGTACAGGTTTAGAGTCGGGAAGGTGTTTTTTAGCGCTATACACCATTTTAAGAACTGTTGTTAACTCGTACTTTTCAAGGAACTCGGTGGGGCTACCTATGCCATATATACTGTAATATGGGATCTTAGAGGCTTCCCTAGCACTATACTCAACAAGGTCTAAGTGCCTGCCCCCTTGAACTGGGAGGACCCATGCTACGCCACTATCCTTTATAAGCTTTAATGCTTCAAGAGCTCTCCTAAGCGTAACCTCAACAGTGCTCTTAGCCCTCTCATAGTCGACATCCCCTGTAGGGACATCAAGTATAACACCTATATCGCTACCTATGGCTTTCTGGTACTCTATAATAGTATCTTGTTCGAATTCTATACCACCATACTCCAAGATCTGGTACGCTCCTGAGTCCGTCATTACAATACCGTTGAAACCTAGAATCCCATGGACCCCCTTCTTGATAGCCTCCTCCCCAAACCTCTTCAATAATAGATAGGCGTTTGTTATGACCTGGTTGAAGCCAGCTGCCCTCACATCCTCTAAGCCTAGCTCCTGCCTAGCAGGGTCTATGACAGGGAAAAAAGCTGGGGTTTCCACATCGCCCCTCTTCAACCTCAGCTTCCCAATCCTCCCAGCCAGGTCAATGTCCTTTATAGAGAACATGGAGCCCTCCTACACCTTCAATCCTTTTGATCTAAGGTACTCCATGTATATAGTGTGAACCTTCTGAGCCATAGGACCTGTTCCTTCAACACCGTTCCCGGTAACCCTTATTATCCTGCCTACCTCAACCACGTTTACATCCTCGTAGACTTTTATCAGATGCCTCCCAATACCACCTTGGTTTACAAGGAACTCTGCGAACTCCTTGGCGTCGAAGACCGAGCCTTCCTCTAGTATGATCTCAGATACATAGCTTCCTCCTATGAAGACTAAAGGCCACCTCTTACCCTCATTATCCTCAGCTACTTCAAGCACTAAGTTCATTGAGTTAAGATCGAACCCGCTAAGCCTCCCCCTATAGTACCTCCCATTATTAAGTCTTACAAGTACACTCTTATCTAGTAAACTATTAAACTTCGCCGTATACCTCCTCGAAGATTCAGCCGCTATAGCCACCTCCCATCCCTAAGCTCTAGAGCTACCAAGGAGCCTTAAAATCCTTATATAAACGTTAACTCCAAGGAGAAGCTCTGGAGGTGCCCTAGTTGAAAAGGCTCCTCGTTAAAGTGGAGAGGGTGGAGCCAGGTAAGATCGGGAGGCAGAGGATAGCTTATGCCGTATCAGATGATAATAGGAGTATGGTTTTCGACGTAATAGGGGATTTAATAAAGGTAACCCCCAGGGACGTGTTAGAGGTCATAGTATCGGAGGTTAAACCGGAGAACATAGACGAGTACGAGTTCTGCGGTCACGGCTATCTAGTAACCCCAGAGTCTAAGTTTGATGAGACGATACTCTCGCTATGGGGTATCATATTCAAGTTTAAACCGCCCATAGGCCTTGAGCTGGATAGGAAATACTATCTATGCCTGAAACACCTGTAGAATTCAATATGATAAAGTTACATTACCTGAAGGGCGACTCCGGAAACCCCCCGCTCTCCTCTACCCTCTACCATCCTATGGTGTTGTGGGTTGAGTTTAATTGATAGTGTGCCTCTAGTGCTAAGATTTACCCTTATGGTTGCAGCCCTCTCACTCTTATCATACGCTTTAGGAGTTGTTAAGCTTGAATACTCACTAGCCCTAGCCGTGCTAAGCATTACCCCGCTTGTTGTCTTCATTATCAAGGGAAGGTTGAGATTTCCCAGTTTAAGAATACCTGTTAGCACTAGCCATAATGGTCTAGGTAGCGTTAGCTTCAGGATCTTAGAGGTTGAAGTTAAAGCTAGAAGGGATTCTGTGGCCTCCGGCATTGCTAAGGTTGTGAGTGATAGAGCTTCTAGAGGTGATATTAGATACGTACTCTTATCGGTTATGGAAGGGGATCTGAGGAGATCCCTTATAATCCTGACCTCCCGAGATGCAGGCCGGTTGAGCGTGGAAGCCGAGGTTCTAAAAAGCCTTTTATCAAGCTTAGTTGAGGATATAAGGGTCTACGATGTTAACATCCCTGAGCTAGCCCCTCTAGCTAGCTGGGCTTTAGAGGCTAGGGTGCACTCAAAAGGTTTAATCCTTGTATCTGAGTCGACGTTAAGCTCAAGGCACCCTTTTAAAGGCGGCTCTAACGACGGCTCCACCAGGATATATCTAGGCGAGGTTTTGGATAAACCTTATCCAAAGCCTTTCGCACTGGAGGGGAGGGATTTAGAGGGGCATATAGGTGTATTCGGCTCCACAGGTTCGGGTAAATCTACAACGCTCTCCGTTCTAGCTGAGAGAGCGTGGTACCAAGCTAGGATCCCGGTTCTACTGTTAGATTGGACTGGAGAGCATTCATCGCTACTCAAAGCTAGAGGGCTGAGTTTCAAGGAGTATAATCCAGCTACTGGAGAGGCTGCTATAAACCCTCTCGACCTAAGTAAAGATATAGATTACCTAGTTAGCGTTATGGTTAAAGCGCTATCCCTAAGCCCCCCTCAAGCCTACATGCTGTTAAGAGCCCTAGAGCAAGGCAAACCCCGTAACTTGAGGGAGCTCGAAGCGGTTGTAGAGATTCTCAGCGAGGAGTCTAAGTGGGATAGGGAGGTTAAGAGAGCCCTATTAAGGAAAATAGGTATGCTAACCAGAGGCTCCTACGATGCTTTTAAAGAGACTAGGGGGGTGGCTCTTGAAGGTATTTGTGTTATCAGACTAGACTATGTGAGGAACGTCCTAGCTAGGAAGTCCTATGCCCTCTTCACCCTAGCAGGGCTGTTCATGGAGAGAGCTAGTAGGGTTGAAGGGCCTAAGGTTATGATAGTCTTGGACGAAGCTCATAATGTTTTTAGCGGTGAGGAGGTTGCATTCATAGAACAGCTTTTCTCAGAGTCTAGGAAGTATGGTTTAATCCTCGCTATAGCAACGCAATCCCCCTCATCTATACCCAATAGCGTCCTCCTAAACACTAATACCAAGATAGTCCATGCCCTTAGGAGCTCAAGGGATAAGAATGTGATAGCTGAAACTATGAGTCTCACAAGAGATTACATAGACATACTGGATAAACTAGGCCCTGGAGAAGCTATAGTACAAAGCCCCTCAAACCCCGAACCCCTCCTTGTACAAATCCAGCTCGTGAACGAGCCTGGTGACGAGCTCCACCAGCCCCTCGTCCAGGGAAAGCCAGTCAATCCTAATCCCGGTATCCCAGATATCAAGTTTAGCTAAGATCTCCTCCACTAGCTCGCCTACATCCTTACCACTAGTATCAACCTCTAATACTAGATCCTCGTAGTTAAGTAACTCCTCTGCTATGACATTGAATGATTCTGCAATAACGTTTTCGAGAACTTTAGCCCTACTCCAACCCCTAGACTCAAGCCTACCAAGTAGAATTCTAGGATGGCATCTAAGAAGCACTACGAAGATAACCTGTTCCTGGAGGTCGTTGAGCCAGAGTGTAGGGTGGAGAGAGCTTACAACAAAACATCCCTCCTCGTTTAAAACAAACCTCCTTATAGACTCTAAAGCCAAACGCTCATCCACAACCTCTGAATCCCTCCCACTAGGGTCAGCACGCAGCGCCCCCGCACTCTTAAGGAACAATGTAGATTCAATGAAGCTACAACCGAGTGTAGTAGAGAGAGCTTCTGAAACAACACTCTTACCAACACCGGGAGATCCTGTGACTAAGATAAGATCGGCCACTCGCAACCCTATCTAAGGAGGCTTTAAGTAACACTTTTATCCCCCCGCCTCCAGCTTGCAGCCGGTGGAGCCTTTCATTAGGGCTTCCGACGTTGCTAACACTATCTGTGATGTCAGAGTAAAGCTTATATAGAAGCGGCTCTACTATAAACTCTGGAGTTTGGATGGAGAGCTGGTGATATGAGATGGGGGCTAGGGTACCTACTACTGAGGCTGTTGGTATACCTGTAATAATATTGAAGGAGGGCACTTCGAGAACCTATGGTAGGGAGGCTTTTAGAAACAATGCTATGGCTGTTAGAGCTATAGCTGAGATTCTCAGGACCACCTACGGCCCTAAGGGTATGGATAAGATGTTGGTTGACAGCTTAGGCGATATAACGACTACAAATGATGGGGCCACTATACTCGATAAAATGGATTTACAGCATCCAGCTGGTAAGATGCTGGTTCAAATAGCTAAAGGTCAGGATCAGGAGGCCGGCGATGGAACTAAGACTGCTGTTATCCTAGCAGGGGAGCTCATAAAGGAGGCTGAGAAGCTACTGGATAAGAACATCCACCCAACAATTATAATTGAGGGTTATAAAGCCGCGTTAGAGAAGGCTGTTGAGTACGTCGACAAGGTGGCCGAGCCTATTACCATAGATGATGTGGAGCTCCTGGAGAAGGTTGCTCTAACAAGTCTTAGTAGTAAGGCTGTGGGGGAGGCTAGAGAGTATTTCGCTAAGCTGGCTGTAGAGGCTGTGAGAGCTGTAGCTGAGCGTAGGGGTGATAAGTGGTACGTTGATCTAGGGAACATACAGATAATTAAGAAGCATGGGGGAAGCCTATTAGACACACAGCTTATTAAAGGTATTGTTATAGATAAGGAGGTCGTACACCCTGACATGCCTAAGAGGGTTGAAGATGCAAAGATAGCGTTGCTAGACGCGCCTTTGGAGATAGAGAAGCCTGAGATAGATATGGAGATAAGCATATCAAGCCCTGATCTAGTGAGGAGGCTTATGGAGAAGCAGGAGAAGATTTTATCTGAGAAGGTTGAGAAAATAGCTGCCACAGGGGCTAACGTTGTTATAACACAGAAGGGTATAGATGATGTAGCCCAATACCATCTAGCTAAGAGAGGTATACTGGCTGTTAGAAGGGTTAAGAGAAGTGATATAGAGAAGCTTGCTAGAGCTACTGGAGCTAAGATAGTAACGGATATCGAGGATCTTAAGCCGGAGGATCTAGGCTACGCTAAGCTCGTAGAGGAGAGGAGAATAGGAGAGGATAAGATGGTGTTCATAGAGGGGGCTAAGGATCTAAGGAGTGTTACAATAGTTATAAGAGGGGGGTTCGAGAGGTTAGTGGATGAAGCTGATAGAGCATTACACGACGCTCTAAGCGTCGTAGCAGACGCCGTAATGGATGGGAAGGTGGTAGCCGGGGCTGGAGCTATAGAGGCTGAGGTTGCAAGATATATCTATGAATTCTCTAGAACCCTCCCAGGCAAGATGCAGCTTGCAGTAGAGGCTTTCGCTAAGACTATTGAAACACTACCCCAAATAATAGCTCATAATGCCGGTTACGACCCGATAGATGTGCTTGTAAAGCTTAGAGGAGCTCACGAGAAGCCTGAAGGCAAATGGTATGGCATCAACATAGAGACAGGTGATGTCTTCGACGCTTTTAAAGCAGGAATTCTGGAGCCCGCAAAAGTTAAGATAAACGCTTTTAAAGCCGGAGTTGAAGCCGCCTCGCTAATACTAAGAATAGATGACCTAATAGCTGCTAAGAGGACTGAGGAGAGAGAAGGTAAGGGGAAGAAGGAGGAGAAGAGGGAGGAGGAGTAAGCTCCAACAAGCACTCCTATGACGGGAAGTTCTCTCACCTAAAACTCCTATAACCTTTTTTAAGGTTTAAACCCCTTTAATCTTCCTGGGGAAGCGTATGGGTAAGGTTAGGAGTGCTCTTGTTAAGAGAACTGCTAGGAAACTCTTGGAATCGTATCCAGACGTGTTTACAGGGAATTTCGAGCATAATAAGAGGGTTGTAGCCCAGCTAGTGGAGTTTAGAAGTAAGAAGCTTAGGAACCAGGTTGCAGGCTATATAACCCATGTGGTTAACGCTTCTCTGAAGAGGAGACCCCAGGTTTTAGAGAGCGAGGTAGAGGAAGCTCCTCAGGGATAGCTGTGTTTTAGTAGCCTAGCTTAACCGGGTAGGCGGTGTTTAATGCCTCCTATAAGGGTTAAGTTCATAGGTGCTTTGAAGGAGGCCGTTGGTAGAGAGTTTGTAGAGGTTGAGGCTGAGGATTGGATTGAGGCTTTGAAGATTGTTAGGGGTGTTCATCCCAGGTTATCTAATGTTATAAGCGATAGTGGCGAGCCTAGACCCGGCTACATGGTCTTCGTTGACGGGGTGGATTATAGAATAGCTGAGAGGGGCATCGCCAAGGAGGTTGTAGTACTACCCATTGTCCACGGTGGGGTGTTTGGAGGCTAGGGTACTTTCGTGGGATGATGTGACGTCAGCTGCATCAAGGGTTGCTGGTAAAGTTAAGGATACAGGGTACGATGTGGATGTAATAGTGGGGATACTCAGGGGTGGTATTATCCCTGCAATGCTTATAGCCGATATACTAGGTGTCGATAACATAGGGGTTATGGATATAAAGTTCTACCAGGCTCCAGGTGTTAGAAGAGATAGACCTTATTTAAAGCAACCCCTAGTACTACCGGTACATGGTATGAATGTGCTGGTTGTAGACGATGTTAGCGATACCGGTTTAACATTACAAGTAGCCTTAGACATAATATCACACCACGCTCCTAAAAGTGTTAGAACAGCTACACTCTACATAAAACCATGGACGAGGCTTGTCCCAGACTACTATGCAGAGCTAACAGATAAATGGCTAGTATTCCCGTGGAATATATGGGAGTATAGGAGGTTTGAGGAGAAACGTGAGAGCTGAGGCTAAGGCGTACAAGGTGAGCCTAGGATGGAGCACCCTGGATATAGTATTAATAGGGTTACCTGAGGAAGTGGATGCTATAGTAGTGGCGGAGCTCTCGAAAAACTATAATGAACCACTAATAGTAGGGTTACCTGAGGGGGTAACGAGCCCTTGTAGCCTCGCACTAGCATACCTCTACACTCTAGAGGATCTAGAGATAGGGAGTAGAGTTAAGAACAAAGCAATACTACTCCTCATGAACCTCCTAGGCTTAAACCAAGTGAGAGACGTGGTAGAAGTAGTCAAAAACTGTAAAACCATAGCGTTAATAGGAACGCATAGAAAGTTAGAGGATATACTCGCTGACATAACTGACAAGCTAGGCATCAAAGAGTACGACATTAAATTAAATGAGATAAACTGCGCCACGGAGGATGAGAACCTAGAAAAAATGACCTTATCTAGGATCAGTAGACTACGATAAAACAAGGAAATCCAGCACTTTCTCCCAACATCTCATTAAGCATTAAGATTGGGTACCTACTAACAATAACTAGGAGGAGAACGTGTAGGTGGGAATTTATGCTCTCACAAGCATACCATATGCATGGGAGATTGATACCTCCGGGCATCCCAAGGTACGAGCACGGCTAGCATTTACTGGATGCTAAGAGCTCTTCCTTATAACGTGGGGGGAGTTGTTTTAGTTTTATAGTGTATGTGTTAGGTCTGCTGGTATCCTTGGATTTACCCCTGCTATTTCCTTTATTTTTGCTTCCTCCTCTTCTACGATCTTCTCTATCTCCTCTACGGCTTCTGTTACGTTTTTTACTTTTAATTGTTTTCTGGTTCTTCCTTTTTTAGCGTATGTGCTGAGTGTAAGCGTGCTTTCCTTGACTTCTTTTTCCCCTATGAATACTAGTATTGGTGGTTTTATTGTTGTTTCTATGTGTCTTATATCGCCTCCTATGCTTGTCTTAGTTGTCTCCTTGATTCCCACTCTGAACCCGTTTTCTAGGAGTTTGTTTTTGAGTTCTAATGCTCTGGATTCAATCTCCTTATCAACCCCTTCATCTCCGGTTTTTATAAGTGTTATTGCTATTTGTAGGGGTGCTAGGTGTACTGGGAGTCTACCTTTTGAGAGCTCTAGGTAGCCTCCTAGGAATCTCTCTATTGAACCTAGGAGAGCCCTATGTATTATGAATACTCTGGTGTCCCCGTACAGCTCTTTAACAACATCGTATACCTTGAATCTCCTTGGTAGGTTGAAATCAAACTGTATGGTCCCCATCTGCCACTCCTTAGCCGTAGCCCCTCCCTTAACAACCATCATGACATCTATCTTGGGCCCGTAGAATGCGGCCTCACCAACACCTACAACTCTGCTAACCCCATACTTACCCTCTATAGCTCTACTAGCCTCCTCTAACGCTCTCTCAGCAGCCTCCCACTCTTCAAGAGTTCCCATGAACTCCCTACCAATCAAACTCTTATCCGATACACTTAACCTGACATAGATGTTCTCAGAGCCCACCTCAAGGCCGAAGACACCCTCTAGTAGTTGAACCATCTCCTTGAAAACGTTGAACACAGTGTCTAAAGCATCAGATTCAAGAGCTATTATGTGAGCATCATCCTGTGTAAACCCCCTAACCCTTAGAAGCCCGTAAACACTACCGCTAGGCTCATACCTATGAACCCTGCCAACCTCGAAAACCTTGAAAGGCAACCTAACCTTACCCCTATACCTAGCAACATGGTTTAAGAATAACAGTAAATGGTAGGGGCAGTTCATAGGCTTTATAACAAACTCCTTACCCTCAATATCGAAGACAAACATGTTACCCCTATAGAAGTCCATGTGGCCTGAAAGCTTGAACAACTCGGAACTAGCAATAATAGGGGTTTCAGCTATAAAGTAACCCCTCCTAGCATGAAATCCTACTAACACCTGTTGAAGAACATGCCTAAGGTAGCCCCCACCAATACTGAACAATGGAATACCCGAACCCACATAATAGTTAAACTCCCTACCAAGTAGTGGAACCGTGGAATCAGGCTTAACAACCAGATCTAGCTCATACGCAAAATCAACGTGGTCCTTAACCTGAGAGCCCAACTATGCCACCATTAAACCCTAGATCTAGAACCCAAACCTTTAAATACAAGATCCCACCACCATACCCTGGGGAGGTGTACAGTCTAGGAAACCCTTATGACAAGAGCCGGAGGCTATTACAATTTCATCATTAAACTTAAATACCCAAGAATACCTACAGCTACCTTAACCTCATTACTATGAGGACTTTAAATTTAAACCCCCATCACATAAAGCATAATGGTGTTAAAACCTCAGAGCTTACGAGTGTAAGGGGTGACCCTAGGTTTCCGAGATTCGTAGAGGCGAGGAACCTCTTGGCTAGCAGGGGTTGAGCCACTACGGTAAGGAGGCCTAGGGGTAGCGCTGATAACCGCCTGTCATACACTCCAAGTATTTGTGCTTGGAAAGCATAGCAGAGGGAGAGTGCTCGATCCTCACTAATAATATCCTATTTTCTAAAAAGCCTCCTTATGAAGCTTAAGAAGCTCCCCCCACCTTCACCACCCTCTTTACCACCCCAGGCTAGAGCTCTAGCCTCTTCATCGCTTAGAGAGGCGTACCTCCTAGCATGCCTGTGAAGTGTTCTAAGCTCCTCTTCACTAGCATAATCTAGGGGGATTCCCTTTCTATCATTAGACTCCCATATGTTTATTAGCTTATCGAGTATACTTGAAACCTCTAAGTTTGAGTAGAAAGCTGCTTTAACCCATGGACTTCTATTTTCATCGATGAGCCTTATGATGTCTCTTTTAATCTCCTCACTCACTTCTCACACCGTCAACTCTACTCCTCTTCAAAGTTAATATGCTAATGTTCTAAGTCCTATACATGGAGCTTAGGTTTAACTTTATATTCTCGTTTAAAAGCTCCGGATTACCGGTTTAATATGGTGTTTAATATGGTAACGTTTAGTAGGTATGAGTTACCCCCTCTCCCATACAGCTATAATGCTTTGGAGCCTTTCATAATAGAGGAGATCATGAGGTTACATCATACAAAGCATCATAATGCCTATGTTGTTGGCGCTAACGCTGCCCTTGATAAGATAGAGAAGCATTTGAGAGGAGAGCTTCCAGGGTTAGATGTAAGGGCTGTTCTAAGAGATTTCTCCTTCAACTACGGTGGGCATATAATGCACTCCATATTCTGGCCTAACATGGCCCCGGCTGGAAAGGGTGGTGGTAAACCTGGAGGTAGGCTGGGAGATTTTATAAACAAGTTCTTCGGCTCCTTTGACGCGTTTAAGAGCCTCTTCGGCCAAGCTGCTAAGACAGTTGAAGGTGTTGGGTGGGCTGTGTTAGGCTACGACCCCATAACCGGTGATCTAAGGATACTCCAAGTTGAGAAACACAATCTACTAATGACAGCAGGCATAGTACCACTCTTAGTTATAGATGTGTGGGAGCACGCCTACTACCTCCAGTACAAGAATGATAGAGCTAGCTATGTTGATAACTGGTGGAATGTAGTAAACTGGGACGATGTAGATGCGAGGTTAGAGAAGGCATTGAATCTTGCAAAACCCCTAATATACCCATCCCTACCACTTCCCTAAAGTCTGGCTAAAGCATATCCAGGATCATCCACTCTTTTCCAGGTGTTTCTATACATATCCATACATAGCTATAGATATATAAAGTTATTTTTTTAAACGCTTGAGAATATGTAATCTTACGGGTTTCCCGGTTTGGGCACCACATCTAAGTTTGACGTTGTAATTGTAGGTACAGGGCCTGCTGGTTGTAGCTCCGCTTATCTCCTAGCTAGGGCTGGTCTTAGAGTTTTACTTGTGGAAAGGGGTAGGAGTGCTGGTAGTAAGTTACTTTGGGGTGGTAAGGCTTACGCTCAACCTATTAGAGAGGTTTGGCCTGAGCTTGATAAGGAAGCTCCTATCCATAGATGGGTTACCAGGGAGAGGTTTAGCTTTGTTTGGGGTGATAGAATTTTAACTGTAGAGTATAAGCTTGGTAGGAGTGTTGCTTTCACATCATACTTACCGGAGCTAGTATCATGGATGGCTAGGAAGGCTGAGAGCGCCGGAGCTTTACTAGTGGAAGATGTTAGAGTAGATGAGATAGTCGTGAAGGACGGCAGGGTTGTAGGTGTTAGAAGCGGTGATGACGTAGTTAGAGCTGATGTTGTCATAGATGCTGAGGGTGTTAATAGAATGCTCCTAGAGAAACTAGGTTTAGCTAAAAAGCTTGACGTAAATAGCAGTGTAGCCCTCGGTGTTAAGGAGACCTTAAGCTTGGACTCTAAGTTAATAGAGGAGAGGTTTAACCTGGATAAAGGCGAGGGTCTATCGTGGCTCGTAGCAGGCGATATTACAAGGGGGTTGCCAGGAGGGGGTTTCATATACACTATGAGAGACTCCATAAGCATAGGGCTCGTCATACCAATAGGCCCTGCAGCCAAGGCCGCTGAGGAGGGCATCCTAAAGGAGCATGTATCAAGCTTGGTTGAATCATTTAGGCTACATCCTTACTTTAACAGGTTGTGGAGGGAAGCAGATGTTATAGAGTATGGTGGGAGAACGACGATAGAGGGGGGGCTAAGCATGATGCCTAGGAGGCTCTATGCACCAGGGCTCCTCGTGGTAGGTGATGCTGCTGGGTTCCTCGTAAACACTGGGTATACGATTAGAGGTGTTGATACTGCAGTGTATAGTGGAAAGCTAGCAGCTGAGACTGTGATAGAAGCTCTTAGCAGAGGAGGGTTTACAGAGGATAATCTGAAGGCCTACGAGGATAAGGTTAGGAGAAGTTACATTTATAGAGAGCTTAGAAACCATAGTGGTATTGAGGATATCACGAAAGACCCCTTCTACTTCACAAAACTACCGCAAGTGGTGGTGGGAGCTGCAGGTAGGCTTTTTGAGGCAGACTATGAGGAGCCTACGTTAATTGGAAGTGTTGTGGAGGCCTCTAGGGATGCTGGTATAAGTCTTGTAAGAGCGTTCTTTAAGCTAGCTAGGGTGGTGAGGAGGCTTTGAGCTCTACGGGTGTTAAGCTTAAGAGGTTGAAACTTGGGGATCTCCTACAAAGGGACGTATGGGATGTCGATGAAGCCAGGCATATAGAGGTTCTGGATCAGAGAGGTTTACCTATTAAAGCGCTACTACTACTATGCCCTATGGGCTGCTACACAATGGCTGGAGAAAGGCTTTTAATGAGCTATGAGGGTTGCGTTGAATGCGCTACCTGCAGGGTTCTAAGTAACCCTCATCAGATCAGATGGGAGTATCCTAGGAGTGGGAGAGGTATACAGTATAGGTTCACGTAGGGAGGTGGTAAGGGTGAGGGTTGTTGTCGGCATAAAATGGGTCCCAAACACGCAGGCCGTTAGATTTGACCTGGAGACCGGGACTTTGATTAGACGAGGTGTACCAGCAATCGTTAACCCTCACGACCTACCTGCAGTGGAGCTCTCCCTGCGATTGAGGGATGAGGTGGGCGGTGAGGTTATAGCTATTGCCATGGCCCCGCCCCCGGCCTCTAAGGGTTTGGAGTTTGTCCTAGGTATGGGTGTTGATAGGGCTATATTGATAACAGATAGGGTTTACGCCGGGGCTGATACACTAGCTACGAGCTATGTGCTAGCCAGGGCTATTCAGAAGATTAATGCTGAGATTGGTGATGTGGACTTGGTAGTATTCGGACAGGAGACCATAGACTCTAGTACAGCCCATATCCCAGCACAGGTGGCTAGCTGGCTTGAGCTACCATACATCTACTACGTTAAAGAGGCTACTGTGGTAGGTAATGGTAGGGTGAGGGTTGTAAGAGAGCTTGAAAACTACTTGGAGGAGTACGAGCTAGAGCTCCCAGCAGTCCTAGGGGTTGCTATTAGAGCTTTAAAACCCAGACCCGTAAGTCTCTCTATGAAGCTTAGAACCAAGTTCGAGAAGAGGCTTATAACATGGACTAATAACGATTTAAAGTTAGATCCTAGATGCACGGGGCTTAAGGGATCCCCAACTATTGTAGCTAAGACTATTGATATGCCAGAGGTTCCTAGGAGAAGGGAGGTTTTCAAAGCTAGAGATGCTAGGGAGGCTGCTAAGTGGATTGTAGCTAAGATGTTAGCAGATGAGAAGACTAGAGAGCTATTATATAGAAGCCTCTGGGGTGGTAGGGGATGAGCTCTAAGATTGAATGCGATAAGTTGTGCCCTGAGTGGCCTTGCGAGCAACCTGAAGAGTTTAGAAATGTGTGGGTTATCGTAGAAGCTGAGGAGGGGAGGTTAAGTGAGCCCAGCTTACAGATGCTCACACCTGGAAGAAAGATCTCGGATAAGCTTGGAGAGAAGCTTGTGGGAGTTCTAGTAGGCTACGGTGTATCCCATTTAGCTGAGGAGGTTATAAAGTATGGGGCTGACGAGGTTATAGTTGTTGATAGTGAAGCTTTCAAAACATACTATCCCCGAGTCTACGCCTTAGCGGTAGTTGAGCTAGCTAGGAGGTACAAACCATCCGTTATCTTCATAGCCGGGACTAAGAGGGGGAGAGAGTTTGCCCCATACGTAGCTAACACCCTTAGAGCGGGGATAACGGCTGATTGCACGGATTTTGACGTCGACGTTAATTCGAGGGATGTCCTACTCATAAGGCCGCCTTTTGCAGCAATACTCCTAGCCTTTATAAAGACACCTTTTAGAAGACCCCAAATTGGGACGGCCAGGCCTAACGTATTCCCAGTACCCGTTAGGGATGAGAGTAGGAGAGGGGAGGTTATATTCGAGAAGGTGAAAGTTGCAACAGAGAATAAGATGAGGCTGGTTTCGAGGAAGGAGATGGCGAGGATGGAGGTTAGTGTAGAAAAGGCGGAGGTCATAGTATCTGGTGGTAAGGGGGTGGGGGGCCCCGAAGGCTTCAAGATACTTGAGAGGTTAGCGGAGCTCCTAGGAGGAACAGTAGGCGGGTCTAGGAAAGCAGTTGATGCAGGGTGGATTAGCGAGGATAGACAGGTCGGCCAGACAGGTAAATCAGTAAAACCCATACTCTACATAGCCGTTGGTATCAGCGGGACCGCACAACACATGATAGGGATTAGAGAGGCCATAAGAGTTATAGCTGTAAACATAGACCCCGAAGCACCGATATTCAACCAAGCAGACTACAGTGTTATAGGCGACTACAGAGAGGTAATACCAGCGCTAATAGAGGAGCTCGAAATACTAAAAGCCAGAGGCCCCGATGCCGCCAAAGAGTACATGGAATGGCTTAAGACCCTAGAGACTTAAACCAAGAGGTCTTCAATGAGGGTTTATGAAGAGGGTTACATTGAACCCCCTAGCATACATACTTCCTTAGTAGAACTGACGAGCACCTTCAATGAGAGCTAACAGCAAACTTAACAGTATACCATAGGTGTGCACGCTAAGCTTCCGCTTTACATGATAGGAATGGCGAAGGGTTGGAAGCTAGAATGCCGGTGGGCGATAGCTAGGTTGAGCCATCAACCCCAAAAGAGCCCTCCCAGGCCGGTTTGCCGATGGGAGGCTAGCTCCCGGTAGACTGGGCTGGCTTTGAGCCTATGGTCCTCGGGCGTCGTAGAGCTAAGCTCCGCGACCACCGAGATCTCCTGGAGGGTAAAGGATTGCGTGTGGTAATGTAGAGGAGAGGTGTGGGAGGACCAGCATTTATCTCGGAACCTTATAGCTAGATGTTTAAACCCAAAAATTAAACCTTCCACTTCTAGATTCTAATCAGAGAGTAGGATTACACGATAGGCCAACGGGATTTTTAGTTATAGGGGGCTTAAGTATGAGTTTAGAGGGGAGGTTAAAGAATGAGGATTCAGGGTACTCTGGTTTAGGTTTAAAACAGATTGGTTATTTTTACAGGAGGCCTGTGTTTAGGGTTGAGGATCCTATTCCGTTGATTGGCCATATTGCTTTTGGTGTTATAGATAGGGGTACTAATGTTCTTCAGGTTAGACCTACTACTCTTTGCCAACATTCATGTATATTCTGTAGCGTTGATGCGGGGCCTAGGAGTGTTACGAGGCAGTCTGAGTTCCTAGTTGAGGCTAGGTGGCTTGTTAGATGGTCTGTTGACATCGCCAGGTTTAAGGGGGGAGGTGTTGAGGTTTTATTGAATGGTGTTGGAGAGCCTCTAAGCCATCCGGAGATCCTTGATGTAATAAGGCTCTTGAAGGAGAGCGGGTATGTTAATAGGGTTGCCTTGGAGACTCATGGTGGTTTTCTATCTAAGAGGTTTGCTGTGGAGCTTGAGAAGGCCGGTCTTGATAGGATTAATCTTAGTGTTGATACTAAAAACCAGTTACTGGCTAGGGAGCTAGTAGGGGTTAAGTGGTATGATGTAACAAGGGTTCTTGAGGTGGCAGTATGGATTCTCGATAATACGAGGATAGATGTAATCTTAACCCCAGTTGTTATACCGGGGGTTAACGAGAGTGATGTGAAGGCCTTGATAGAATGGGCTAAGAGTCATAGAGCGGGGGTTAAGAGTGGGTGGCCTAGTGGGGTTTTGATCCAAAAATATGAGGTTCACGAGTATGGTAGGAAGCTACGCGGAGTGCAGGAGTGGACTTGGAGTAGGTTCTATAAGTGGCTTAGGGATCTTGAGAGAAGCACTGGTTATAGGTTGATTGTCGAGCCCTGGGAGGTAGACTTCGAGAGGAGGCCTAGTTTAGATAAGCCTTACACTGTTGGGAGTAAGGTTAAAGTTCTCATAGCCGGTCCTGGGTGGCATTGGGGCGAGTTTCTAGGTGTTGATCTAAGACACGAGAGGGTCATAGCTGTTATGACTGAGAAAGAGTTGAAACCCGGTCAATATATCACTGTAACCGTAGTTAGAGATAGGGATAACATATTTGTTGCTAGAGCCTAGATGGAAGGTCAGACAGTTGCCTAACAAACACTCCAATGCTAGTCTAAAAGTTTAAATACTAGCTCCTCTAGTAGAGTGTTAGGTGCGCTAAGTTGGCATTGACGCCTGAGAGGGGTGCTGGTGTACACGGATGGGGCGTCTACATACCTAGGTTTAGGATCTCAATGCAGGAGATCGCTAGGGAGTGGGGCTGGCCCGATCACCAATGGAGAGCTCTCGGCATGATAGAGAAGGCTGTAGCCGGGCCTGATGAGGATTCTACAACTATGGGTTTAGAGGCTTCGTTAAACGCCATAAGAAGGTCTGGAGTTAACCCTGCAGATATAGGGGCTGTTTTCTTCGGGACAGAGTCTAAACCTTATGCTGTAAAACCTAGTGCTACTGTAATAGCTGAGGCTGTAGGGGCAACCCCTCTAACCATGGCTAGTGATCTTGAATTCGCTTGTAGAGCTGCTAGTGAGGGGGTTAAAGCATCTATAGGTCTGGTGGCCTCTGGCATGGTTAAATACGCTCTTGTTATTGGTAGTGATACAGCTCAAGCTAATCCCGGCGATGTCCTAGAGTTTACTGCTTCAAGTGGGGCTGCAGCCTTTGTAATAGGCCCCTCTAAGGGTTCCGCAGCTGTATTCGAGGGTAGTAGTACTTATGTAACAGATACACCTGACTTCTGGAGGCGTGAGGGCTCACGGTATCCTAGGCACGGTGAGGGGTTTACGGGGGAGCCAGCTTACTTCGCCCATATAATTGGCGCTGTGAGGGATCTAATGGAGAAGCTTGGATTGAAACCCTCTGACTTCAACTACGCTATATTCCACCAGCCTAATGGCAAGTTCCCTCTAAAGGTTGGGGAGATGCTTGGGTTTAAGCCTGATCAACTCAAACTAGGCCTAGTAACCCCGTTTATAGGCAACACGTACAATGGTAGTGCCTTAATAGGGCTAGCTAGGGTTCTAGACTACGCTAGGCCCGGAGAGAGGGTGCTGGTAGCACCTTTTGGGAGCGGGGCTGGGAGCGATGCTTACAGCCTTTTGGTTACCGATGTTGTAGAGGAGAGGCGTGATAAAGCGCCTACAGTAGACTATTACATCAACGATAAGATAGTAATCTCCTACTCCATCTACGCTAAGTACAGGGAGTTGATACATGTTATAAGAGAGTAGGTGGTGGGGGTTGGTTTACATAACAGGCGTGGGGCTCGTTAACGTGGATAGACACTATGATAAGAGTGTTAGAAAGCTAGCCTTCGAAGCATCAGTGGCAGCCCTAGACTCTAGCATGGCTGAAAGCATTGACTTCATAGTTGTGGCTTCAAGCCTCTCCTACCTACAAGAACCACAGCTTGACTTAGCCTCCTACATAGCCTCATCAATGGGTCTTAGAGGTGTTAGAAGTATAGCTGTTGAATCCGGGGAAGCTTCAGGACTAGCGGCTGTAATGACTGCTAAGTCTTTGGTGGATAGCGGGTTAGCCTCACGGGTTCTCGTCGTAGGAGTTGATAAGCTATCAGATCACCCCTCATGGAGAGTCTACAGGAACCTCTCAATGCTATATGATAGTGAAAGTGATGCCTTCTACTCAATAGGGCTCGGTGGTGTTGCAGGGCTCCTAATGAGGCTCTACATGGACGTGTACAAGGTTGATAGGCAAACACTAGCCTACTGGCCAGCTTTAATGCATTCAAACGCTAAGGCAAACCCCTATGCTATGCTTAGATTTGCTATAACCCCTGAGAAGGTTCTTGAAGCTCCTCCAGTAGCCGAGCCTCTAACCCTACTAGACACATTCCCTCTAGGGGATGGAGCGGCAGCCATAGTAGTTGAAGGTAGAGCTGGAGGAGGAGCGATAGCAGAGATTGTGGCCGTTGAATCTTCAACGGGGTTCCAGAGTATAGCTTTAAGCGATGACCCATTGAAGATAGAGTCCCTTGAGACGGCCTATAGGAGGTTAGTTGAAAGGGTTGATGTTAAGGATGTAGACGTCGTGGAGTTACACGACTCATTTACAATAACTGGTATCCTGGAGTTGGAGACGTTAAGGTTAGCTGAGAGAGGTAAGGCTGCTGAGGCTGTAGCTCAAGGTAATTTTAGTATTGGAGGCGAAGGCCCTGTAGTTAACCCAAGTGGCGGGTTGAAAGCTAGGGGTCACCCTATAGGAGCTACGGGGGTGTACCAGGTGGCTGAGATAGCCTTACAGTTGTCCGGTGAGTTTCCAGGTTTGAAGGTTGAGGGGGCTCGTGGAGGGTTAGCGGTAGCTGTTAATGCTATGGGCTCTAGCTCCTATGTAGCCTACCTAAAAGCTGTAAGGTGATATGACGATGGATTGGTGGAGCCCAGCTAGAGTTTGGAGGTCTAGGGTGTACAGGTATAGGCTTATAGCTGGTAGATGTAGATCTTGCGGTAGAGCCCACTACCCACCTGCTAATGCATGCCCATACTGTGGTTCAAGGGGTTTGGATAACGTGGAGTTACCTAGGGTTGGTAGGATTCTAAGTTATAGTATCGTTTATACAACGCCCTTCGAAGATAAGGATAAGAGCCCCGTTATACTTGGTTTAATCGATTTAGGTGTTACTAGGTTGGTAGCGGAGATAGTCGATGTAAAACCTGAGGATGTAAAGATGGGTGATAGGGTTGAAGCTGTTTTCAGGCGAATCTCAGTCGATGGAGGCACAGGCTTAATAGTTTACGGTATTAAATTCAGGCCCGTGAGGATGGGATAGTATGGACGTGGGTAGGAGTGCTGCGGATATCGACGAGGTCCTAGCTAGGCTTGAGAGAGGGGAGGTGAGTTTCAGTAAGCTTGAAGAGGTCCTTGGAAACGCTAACCTAGCTGTTTTAACCAGGAGGAGGTTTTTGGAGAGGAAGCTTGGAGTAAGCCTCTCGAGTATAGCTAGTACGATAATAGATTTTGAGGAGCTCTACGGTTACAATATAGAGAACGCTATAGGGGCTGTCCAGATACCCGTAGGCGTGGTAGGACCTCTAAAGGTTAACGGTGACTACGCTAAAGGCGAGTTCTACGTACCGCTAGCCACAACTGAGGGGGCTTTAGTTGCAAGTGTAAATAGGGGAGCTAAGGCTGTAACAGCTAGCGGTGGTGCTTACGTAAAGGTTTTAAAGGATGGTATGACTAGAGCCCCCCTCATATGGACCCCAAGTGTTATTGAAGCCTCCAAGTTCGTAGAGTGGGTTAAGGCTAACATGGAGGTTTTGAAGAGTAAGGTTAGCGAGGTTACTAGACACGGTAGTCTTCAAGACGTTCAACCATTCATAGTGGGTAACCTTGTATGGCTTAGGTTCATCTATAGAACGGGGGATGCCATGGGAATGAATATGGCTACGCTGGCTAGCGATAGGATATGCTCTTACATAGAGGAGTATTACGAGGGGGATGCTAGGTGTATATCGCTTAGCGGGAACATGTGCACGGATAAGAAGCCTGCTTTCATAAACAGGCTGCTTGGTAGAGGTAAGTATGTGGTATCAGAGGCTGTCATACCGCGTAGCGTTGCCGAGAGCGTTTTGAAGGCTAGAACCGATCTAATACACTACATAAACCAAGCTAAAAACCTCCTAGGTAGTAGTGTTGCTGGTAGCGTTAGTTTCAACGCCCACTACGCTAACGTAATAGCGGCTGTATTCATAGCAACGGGACAGGATGTAGCACAGGTAGTAGAGAGTAGCATGGGGTTCACGTGGACAGAGCTTAGAGGGGAAGACCTCTACATATCAGTAACTCTACCAAGCCTGGAGGTGGGGACTATTGGAGGGGGTACAAGGCTTAGAACGCAGAGGGAGGCTTTATCCATAATGGGGGTGGCGGGTGGAGGAGACCCTCCTGGTGTGAACGCCTTAAAACTGGCTGAGATAGTGGCAGCCACAGTCTTAGCTGGAGAGTTAAACCTACTAGCAGCTCTCGCCTCAGGTCATCTTGCTAAAGCTCATGAGAAGCTGGGTAGGGGGAGAGCTGGGAGAGCTCGTTTAGAGCGTTAACATAAAACACTTAATAGGATCGTTTAAAACCTTAGGAGCTAGGTGGTATACGGTTACCTCTGGAGGTAGGTGTGGGGTTGGAGGTGTTAGAGCACTACAATGTTTACCCTAGAATGGTTAAGGATATAACTGTGGGGCCTCCGAGGCTGACTAGGTATGAGAAGGCGAGGATTATAGGTGTTAGAGCGCTTCAACTAGCTCACGGAGCTCCACCTCTAGTCCCCCTGGAGGTTGTAGGGTTCAGTGATCCTGTGTTGATAGCTAAGTATGAGGTTGAAAACGGCATACTACCCCTATCAATCTTAAGGTATACGAGCTCTGGGGTTAGACAGAGCGTTCCCCTTTCATTCTTAATCAAGGTGTCGAAGGAGGTATTAGGGAGAGTTGATTGAAATCTGTAGGTCTATTGTTTCACAGGAGTTCGAGATTCTACGTGTAGATGAGTATACGGGATCTAGGATAGATCTAACACTAGGACTGCCTAGAGGTAGGGGTTTGAGAGAGGCGCTTGAAACTCTATACCCTAAGCTTACAACCTACGGGTGCTACCCGCTCGTAAGGAGGAGCGAGAAAGGGCTTATACTACATCTATTCACTAGAATGGAGGCACCTAGCAGGCTACTCACTAATATAGCCTTAGCTCTAGCGACCTTGGTAACAGTATTCCTCTCAGGCCTGGCACTATCATCGCCTGGAGACCAGGTTAGCGTAGACGGTTTTGCGTGGAGCCCGTTAGCATACCTCCTCGGACTCCTAGCTCCACTTATTGCTCACGAGCTAGGTCACTGGAGTGTTATGAGAGCCTACAAGACCCCATCTAGCCTACCGTACCTAATCCCAGCTCCACCATTACAGCTAGGCTTCCTTGGAACCTTCGGTGCGGTAATAAACCTCAAATGGCTTCCTCCAACTGCCAACTCACTAACACTTATGGCCATAATGGGGCCCCTGGTGGGCTATGTGGTAGCATTACCTCTAGCTATATACGGTCTAAGTAACTCGCTTGTAACAACAGAGATCCCCGAGGGGTCTATCACCCTACCCATGATCCCCGTATCGGTAATACTTCTAGCTATGGCTATAAGAGTTCCAGAAGGGCACATGATAATATTCAGCCCCCTAGCCTTCGCCTCCTACGTGGTCTTCTTCGTCACATTCCTTAACCTAGTCCCAATAGCTATGCTAGATGGAGGACACATTGTTAGAGGAGTTGCTGGAGCACGCGCCCACCTATTGGCGAGCAGGCTCTTCATCGCCACGTTAATAATCCTATCCATCCTATTCTCTCAACTCATCCTATTCGCTATCCTAGCCCTAATACTATACTTTGTGACAGGTGGAAGGCATCCAGGCCCCTCTATGAGTATAGAGAGCACAGCCCACACTATAACAGCTTCCAGTATTATCTACGGAATCCTCCTAGTCTTAACAATCCCGATCCCCATCACATGAGCCCCCGCTCCCAGAAGTATTATTTAGTTCGACGTCGAAAGTTAGCTTTATAAGTACTGTTCCCCCTCTCCAGCCACTTGCACAATGAGCCTCTAGTAGACTCAGATTACCCAGAGAGGGGTAGATGTGCCCCTGGCGAGCGGAGGCAAACTAACTCTCGTAGGGTGGCCTGGGCCTATTGAGGTAGTTGAGAGGCTGGGTGGTGGGGAGCTGAGAGTATAAAGGCGAGAGTCTAACATCTACTGAGAAACGGTTCTGAGGTTTGCTTGAGAGAGTTTGTAGGATAGAGGCCGGCTACATCGTTATAATAGCTGAGAAGCCTAGGGCGGGAGAGAAGATAGCTAGAGCTCTAGGCTTTCCTAGGAAGTGTAACCTTAATGGTATCCCATACTGGGTTCTAAGTGTTAATGGTAAGAATGTTGTTGTGGTTTCAAGTGCGGGGCATTTATTCCAGCCGCACACTAGCCTTCGAGGATTCCCTGTTTTCGAGTTTACGTGGAAGCCGATCTGGCTCGTGGATCCCAAGGCAGGCTATCTCAGGAAATTCTATGATGTTCTTAAACAGGTGGTTCCAAGGGCTTCAGAGTTTGTAAGCGCGTGTGACTACGATATAGAGGGGAGCGTTATATGCTATAAGATAATTGAGGCCCTAGGAGATCCTAGGAAGGCTAGGCGTATGAAGTTCTCGACGTTAACACCACAGGATATTAGGAGCGCGTACTCTACGTTACAACCACTCGATAGGGATATGGTAGAGGCGGGGCTCGCTAGGCACGAGCTAGACTGGCTCTGGGGTATAAATGTGTCTAGGGCCCTCATGCACGCCCTTAAAACGTACTCTGGTAAGAGGGTGACGCTTAGCGCTGGAAGGGTTCAAAGCCCCACGTTGGTAGAAGCTGCTAGGAGATGGGAGGAGTTAAACCTGTACGCACCTAAACCCGGCATAAGCATATCCATAGATGTTAAAACCGGGAGGGGGGAGAGGTTTAAGGCGTACCCTTCAGGGTGGAGTCCAAGGGATAGAGTTGAGGCGGAGAGGTTAAGGGAAAAGCTTAGGAGGATAGGGGAGATTAGTGTTTCAAACATTGTTGAGAAGAGGGAGGTCTTAAACCCTCCTCCAGCCTTCAACCTAGGTGATCTCCAACACGAGGCTGCTAGGATATACAAGCTCTCCCCCATGAGGACGCAGAAGATAGCCGAGGATCTATACTTGGAGGCTCTCATAAGCTATCCTAGAACTAATAGCCAGAAGCTCCCCCCAACAATAGACTACGCTTCAATACTTAGAAGCCTGGGGGGTGTGAAGGAGTACTCCAGTGCTGTTAAAAGCCTACTAGAAGAGACTAGAGGGGCTCTGAGACCTGTGCAGGGCAAAGCTGACGACCCAGCACACCCAGCCATATACCCAACGGGCGAGAAGCCTAGAGGGCTTAGTGGAGAGCATTTCCAGGTATACGATCTCATAGTTAGAAGGTTTCTAGCAGCATTCTCGCGAGAGGCCGTTATGAACAAGGTTACAGTTACCCTTATTGACGTCGAAGGAAGGGTTTTCGAAGCCCAGGGGTTGACTATTGTTAGAGAAGGGTGGATGAAGTACTACCCATTTCTCAAGCCCTCTGAAAGCTTAATCCCAATGCTATCACGGGGTGAGAGCGTTAAGATAGAGGATGTGAATATCAGGGTTACGTGGAGTAAGCCGTCGACTAAGATCACCAAGGACTCGTTACTAAGATGGATGGAAAGTGTGGAGATTGGAACAGAGTCCACGAGGGCTAGGATCATAGAGACCCTATATAGAAGAGGGTATATAGCGCAGGAGGGGGGCTCTAGTAGGGTGACAGATCTAGGCTACACTGTAACACGCATAATACTAGACCTCTTCCCAGAGCTCTCCACACCGGAGCTCACAAGAGAGTTTGAGAGAAAACTCGAGGACATAAGATATGGTAGGAGGAGTAGAGAGGACGTAAAAGAGGAGGCTATAAGAGCTCTCGAAACACTACTATCAAGCTACAACAGGAGGCTAAAGGAGGTAGGCTATAAACTAGCGGTAGCTCTAAACATGAAACCCCCAGAGAGGCCGTGCAAAGTATGCGGAAGAGAGGCTACAATAACAGTAGGAGGTGTGGAGCTCTGCGAATACCATGGCAAAGCGTTGGAGAAGCTAAGAGAAGCCATAGAATCTACGTCTAGAACACTAAACATTAGCAGACACGAGGCCCTCACAATACTAGCCTCGAAAAAGAGAAGTACGGGTAGGTGGATTATAGAGGTTGCAAGAAAGGCTTTAGAAGACCCAAAATTGAAAGCAGTACTATCCCCATTATAGAAACCTAGTTACCTCAAAAGAAGTGAGGAAAACCCCCTAGCTATAGACAGTTCAAAGAGTACTAGTGCTATAAAACAGATGACTCCTCGACCTCACATGCTACTTCGAGTTTTTCACGATTTAATGGCAGTATGATTTAAAAAGCCTTTGCCTGAGGTCTGCGGGGCCGAGAGATTTCGCAGGGCTGCAGTAAACGATGTAAAGATCTGGGGGCCCTAATTCCCTAAGCCTGCTCTCGGTGTGCAGTGTTTTAAAGCTTAAAACGCTCATTTATATTTAGGGGAGGGTGTGGTTTTCCGTTGACGCGAGCATTGAGTTCTCTGCATGTGAGCTGGGGGGTGTGCTAAGCTATGGTTAGGGATGAAGAGGTTAAATCTGAGGCTCGTATAGCTAGGTATAGAGGCTCTAGCTTATCTAGTGTTGGGGGCGGTTCTGGGTCGTCGCCTAGACTTCCTAGGGGTAAGCATGTTGGTTTTCTTGTTGAGGACTCTATCATAGTTACTGATGTGAGTTCCTCTAGGACTATTTACGGTGAAGGTTTCTTTGGAACTCCTATTGGTGTTGAGAAGCCTAGGGGCGCGGATTTCGAGGCCCCCTTAAAGCTTAGCTTAATTGAGGCTCTTTACCTTGTGGAGAGGGGGGTTCTTGAGGTTAGAAGGCTTGATGGAGGCTCGGTGGGCCTCGACGAGTTGAGGAGGATTGTTGAGTCTAGTGATGAGCTGAAGTTACTCTACACGGTATACAGAGATTTAAGGGATAGGGGGTTCACTGTTAGATCCGGTCTTAAGTATGGTAGTGATTTCACTGTATACAGACTGGGCCCGGGCCTGGAGCACGCCCCCTATGTGCTCCACGTTTACAGAGGGGTTGAGAGGCTCGACCCCACAGAGATTGTTAGGGCTGGTAGGCTGAGTCATAGTGTTAGGAAGACCTTCATACTAGCTTTCCCATCGAGGGATGGTAGGGTAATGTATTTAATGTTTGACTGGGTTAGATTTTAAAGGATGGGGTTAAGTTTATGGCAGGCCCCGAGAACCCCCACTCGTACAACTTTAGACTATTAAATCCACGATCTCTAAATCCTAGGCCTACACCGATAGCTGGGATGTGCAACCCCCTCTGCCCGTATTATAGATGTGAGAAAGAATCACTACAAGCCTTTAAGACTAGTAGGAGAGGTGTTATGGTAAGCCGCCCTCACTGCCTCCTACTTGGAGATGAATGCTTAGGACTCAAATGCCGTTACTCTAAGTGCACGCTATTGGCTGCAGGGGCTGATGGAAGATGTTTACTAGTAACATTGAACCCAAGGAAGGCCTAGAAGGTGCTAGCTGTGTTCACGGAACACCTTTGAAACAAGGGATATGGCTAGGTTTCTGTGGAGGGAGGCTACCACATCGCCTACCGCGACAACTTCATCTAGACTAGCCTCCAGAGGCTCCCCCCTCGAATCATATACCTCGCCCCCACACTCTCTAACCATACCTACCGAGGCTGCTACATCCACGTTCCTTAGCCTAGATCGTGCATCCACAAAGAGTAGTGCTCTACCTAAAGCCACATATGCTATCTCAAGGGCTGCACTTCCAAGACCTCTTATCTTAACATTATCCCCCAGATCTCTAATAAACTCAACCAACCTAGACGCTACAACCGGGTCCTCCGCGTAGGCGAAGACCATCCTAGTGTTACGCTTAGCATCCCTAACCCTAACCCCTCCCTCATAACAACCATGCCCTTTACTAAAGGAGAGGGGGTTTCCAAAGAATACTGGGGCTACGGAGCCTGCAATGACATCGCTAAGCCTATTACCTAGAGCGAATGCTATCGATACAGATGCCCAGGAGATGCAGTTTGAGTAGTTAGTGCTCCCGTCTAGAGGATCTATTACTACAACTAGATCTCCATCCCCAAAGTAGCCTTTCTCCTCTGAGACCCCCCTGACCCTCAACCCCTCACCTCTAAGAGAATCTATTATGTAATCCTCTGCCAGCTTATCAGCCACTATGGTTTCACCTCCAACACCCCTTGTATACTCTTGGCTACAAGCATGGTCCCTTAGTAGTGCTGCAGTCTCACCACTAATCCTAACAGCAACCCTCCTTAAATCCTCTGGATCAAACTCACCCCTCATAGGAGGTTACCTCCACATCTGTAGCTTCGACTAACGGGTTAATACCCTTGACTAGCCTGATGACGAGCTCCACAGCCTCTCTAACAAGAGACCTGGGGACCCCTGGGGCCCCGCAGGAAACAACCAGCACGTTCCTCGTCCTATCTGTTATCATTGAAACACGTGAATCCCTATGAGGGTAAACGTGTATAACTAGACCCCTGGAATCCACTATCACCGGAAGCCCTTTCCTAAGCCTCTCAACGCCCTGAGACCCTATTGGGGCGAACTCCTCGTAGCCCTCGCTAAGCTTCAGCCTAAGAGGTGGGCTAATAGTATCTAGGTCGTACAAGCCTATTGGAACGAGGGTTTTCAAGCTAACAAGGTTACCAATATCAACTACACTATTAACCCTAGGCACACTACCACCATGAAGAACCCTCCTAGCCAAAGCCTCAGAACTAGGTCTAACCTTAGTAGGGTCAATACCAAGCCTCCACATAAACCTCCTATAAGCCTGAACAATAGGGTTCTCAGTCAGCCTACCCACATCCCCAATAACACCCCTAACCCTCTCTTCCTCACCTCTAAGCAGCTCATCAATAAACCCAGGAGTCGAGGAAACCCTAACACCCCTAACCACAGCGTAAGACACAAAAACACCAAGACCGGCCAACTCACCCGAAACAACAATCAAACCCAGCAACCCCATAAGCTAGAAACCAACAACCCCCTATAAAAGAGGAAGTATAAGCCTGGGAACCTAGATAAGATAAAAAATCCAATGTGACCCACGGTCCCTTATCGGAGCTCATAACTCTCCACGTCTAACCGTGACCCCCTCCCCGCATCCCCAGAGGCCTAGCCTTGTGCTAGGGTCTCCCCGAGCGGTTTGCCGGATCTCCGCTCAGAAGCGCACACCTCATCTTTTAATCGGATCCCCATTCTTGGGGCATCACAGTTCAGGGCCGGGGGCCTCGGCCCCGGTGGGACCATCGGACCTCCTCCCCACACCGGGCTTCTCGGCTGTAATTGTGTTAACCGAGCCTTTTTTCCTCGTTAAAAAGGGACTGTATTGGAGAAACCTTATAGTAGGGGGTTCAGGGGGTTACTGTATCCTTGTAGGATTAAAGGTGTTATGAGTGGTTAAAGCGTTATCCTCCTTGCCGCCTCCCTATATACTGGGTCTGCGAAGTCGTACTCATCATCTTCTTTTGTTACTATGCTCAAGGCTATTAACCTGTTTAGGCTATGGTATAGTGTCTTGTTGTGTGTGTAAACACCGGTCCATGCTTCTACCGCTCTTTTTATGGAGCTCCAGCTCTTATACCCCATAGCTATAGCTCTCAGTACGTGTCCATAGAACCTACTAGATCTCGTTATCTTCTCCAACTCTCCTAAAGCTAGCTGTACCGCCTCCTCTAGTACCTCGTTTAGCACATCGAACTTTCTACTCTGGTAAGCTTTATAGCCGTAGAATGCAAGCCATCCCGGTATCCCGTCCAACGCTTTCACCACCTCCTCTAACACACTCTTAGGTGGTTGCATTCCAACCTCGTTGAACCCCAACTCCAGGAACTTCATTGAATCCTCTGGTGTAAACCTGCTTAGCGCTAGCTCATCCCTAACCCTACCGTAGAGGGGGCTAGTGTAGTTGTTGAACTCAAGGAACTCGTAGAGTAGCCCTACCTCCGAGCCGCTTAGTATGAGCTTTGTATAGCGTAGGCTATCATAGCTATAGGCTACGATCTGCCTGAAATCCACCTTGTTATACCCTCTAAGGAATCTGAGCTCCTGAGCTTCATCCACTACAACTAGGAAATACGTACCCTCATCTCCAGCAAACTCATTAAACTTCTCCAGCAAACTAGATATAGATGGCTCCCGCTTCCTCCAGTTAAACTCCACACTAACACCAGTCCCCAGAACTTTAACCTCAACACCACGTAGACTCCTCAGGTACTCAATTAGCCTAGTAGAAACCCTTGTACGTGTGAGAGCCTCCGAGAGCAACCTATACAACCCGGCGACAGTGTAATTATACTCAGAGAGCCTCCTCGCATTAACATACACATGAGGATACCCGCTCTCGTTGAGAAACACCTTTAGCAAGGACGTTTTCCCAATACGTCTCACACCAATACAGAGGATTAGCGGGGATCCACTTCTCACATAGGACTCTAGAGCTCTAAGCTCCTCCTCCCTATCAAACAGCTCACTACGAGATTCCTTGGGTCTCGGGTCAAACAACATTGAGTTACACCCTGGTAACCAGGTTACACCCCTGTAACCAATCAAGTGGTTAGACCTATTAACTTTATACCTTAAAGCATGGCTGGACTAGTCTTAAGCAACACGTGCTTCTAGTGATATCATTAGTAGAGCTTCGGTAGGTCTTAGCCTTCTAGCTATGGGATCTGGTGCTAGTCCAAGCTGCTCCATTGTCACGCTTCCGAGCAGGTAGACACCTTCATCACCAAACACTACTGGGGTTGCACTAGCAGTGTAACCCTCAATATCAATCCCAACCTCGCCTAAGGGTCTCTTCATAATCCTACCATCCGCCAGTCTAAACCTCGCCATCCTAACAGGCTTCACCTCTAGAGCTTCAAGAACCCTGGATGGAATGACAGTGTACGTAGCACCAGTACCGACTAGGAGCTCGAGAGATAGCCTCTTCTCGGGAACCCCGACATTCCACACAGTAGCTCTAACACTAAAAGTACCCAATAAGGATCCACCACTAAATCCAATACCTTAAATGCTTAAAATACAGTTTTAACATTGCTAGTCCGAGCCCACCACACAGTATAGGGGGACTCGTAGAAGTTAAAAGAGTCCTCCACATCCTCTTGAAGACCACGTTTAGGGGGCTTAGGAGTGGCTTGTATGGTTTTAGCACCTCCAAAAGCCTAGCTATGTTCCCAGCTCAGCTTCAACTTTCTCCTACAAGGTGTTGGGAAGTATAGGAATGATGCCCCCTTCTCAACGAGAAACATCTTTACCTAATCAGAGTTAGAGTAGCTCGTACCGATAGGGTACACGTTGGAAACATTGTGTGGTGTATGTTTAAAAATTTCTCTCCTAAGGTGTGTCGTGCGGAACACTCTATGGGTAGCATTCAGTGAGCTTCAGTAGTGTAAATGATTTGGAGGGTCTGCTGGGATCTAGCGTGAAAGGGCTCCGGTTTTAAGCCTATAAGGTTTATCTTCATAATTATAACGTGGCTGTTGGTACTTGGTGTGGGGCTCTTCCCAGCTGAGGTGTCGGGGTTTGAGGTTGGAGTTGAGTTTGAAGGATAAGATTGCTTTGGGTTTAACGGTACTACTTATAGTGGGCTATGTGGTTTTCAGGGTTTACGGTGGTGGTTTTGCTGCTGTTGAGGGTAGGAGTATGGAGCCTCTATTACATACAGGTGATCTCGTCGTCTTGGTTAAGAGGAGTGATATTAGTGTGGGTGATATTGTTGTTTATAGTTCTGGCTCTAAGTATGTGATACACAGGGTTGTGGGTAAGTATGAGGTTAACGGCTACTACTGCTACATAGTTAAGGGCGATAATAATGTTATCCCCGATACAGGGGATCCTAGGAGGTGCCCTCCGGGGCGATACGGAGTCTCAGGGATCCCGGAGGATAGCATAGTCGGGGTTGTCCTGTCTGTGAGAGGGAACCCTGTTAAGATACCCTACATTGGTAGTATAACACTACTCGTTAGAAGTTGAACCCGACAACCTCCCAGGCCTTCCACGAACCTAGGGTGTGAGGCTTGCAGAGAAGAGCTTCGCATAGGCTACTAGGATTAACGTTATAGTCTTAACATCTACTATGCGCCCATCATAGATCATGCTGAGAGCCTCGCCTAAATCTAATCTTTCAACTTCCATGACCTCGTGAGGCTCCCTCCTAGGCCTCCCGGTAACAGGATCCCAGGCTATGTAGAGCTTCATGAATTCAGTTGAGTAACCTGGTGATACGTAGCCACCACCAACATACTCAAGCTCCTCTGCAATAAGACCGGCCTCCTCCTCAAGCTCCCTAATAGCAGCCTCCCTAGGATCCTCGCCTTCTCTAATGGTTCCAGCTGGAGCTTCTAGAATCCACCTACCAATAGCTGGTCTATACTGTTTAACCAAAACCACCTCCCTAGAGCTCCTTATAACCGGGAGAACAGCTACACTATTAGGGAATGTAACCCTATCAACTAGAACCCTAACACCATTAGGCAAAGTCTCATAGAAACTCTCAAACAAAACCCTCCTACCCCTACAACTAACCACCACGCTCGAACCACCTCAAATTTACTCTCTACCCTTCTGGGGAGAGGAACGCTCTCTAGACTTTCCACCATACCACCTTCTGCTATACCAGAAGTATACTATAATGAATGATACTACGGGCGATGAAGCTACTAAAACAAGCCCTATTATGGTTACCGGGTTCTTTATACCACCCCCTATAAGAGCCAAAGTCGAGCCTATCAATGCTAGGGTAGCGGTGATTAATATCTTGTTACGCACAACATACATAACCCTCCCCCCTTGAAAAGAGAGGGTATTAGACTTTTAAACATCTACAGTAATGGGAGTGTTGCTTAACCCTTTACCCTCAATTCCCCACGAATGTGGGAATTAATTCCATGTATGGAGCTCCGGGTAGATTCTAATCCTAAGTTGGAAACCTTAGCTCCTAACCTGTCGTTTGACATCCTACTTCTACATCAGAGCTTCCTCCTAGTTTGACCGCTTCACTTATAATGTGTTCTAGGATTTGCTTAGCGCTACTCAATGCCTCCTCCCCTACACTCCCAGCTACTAGGACTCTGATTTCTATGACTGGTTTTTCTAAGATGTAGCCTCTAGGGTGGCTTTTTATGTACGCATCAAGATGTCTTTTTGATAGCTCCCGTAATAGTGGGGCTATGCTAGCCTCCGGGACTCCTTTGATTTGGGAGTAGCACTCTACGATGGCCACCTGTGGTGTGATAGGGGAGAGGATTGCTGTTACCTCGCTTTCAAACATAGCCTCCATCTCTTCTGGGACACCGGGGAGCATGATGAGTATGGTTTCATTATGGGTTACTGCACAACCGGGGGCTGACCCTACAGGGTTTCTTAGAGCTCTGCACCCCTCAGGCATATAGGCCATTTTAAGCCTCTCCCTCGTCAGCGGAAGCCCTTTCATTGAATAAAACTCTCTTAGTAGAAGCTCGGCCTCCCCGTTTAACACAAGTGGTTTACCTATAGCTACAGCCATAGCCTCCATAGTTACATCATCGTGAGTAGGCCCTAAACCACCTGTAGACACTATCAACCTAACCCTGCCGAGGCCTCTCTTAACCTCCTCAACTATATCGCTTACAACATCTGGGACAACTATAATCCTGTCAACCGTGAAGCCCATGAAAGTAAGCCTTCTAGCGAGCCAGGAAGCATTGGTATTAACAACCCTGCCGACGAGAAGCTCTGAGCCAATAGATATAATCCACGCTCTTAGGCTAGATCCAGAGCCCCCCACTCCTATCATGCCACCTCATACCCCCTCTTACACTAAGCTTAGCGTCTGTGGTGGTTAAAACGTATGTTGGAGAAGCTTTTTGTAGAATATTGGTCTATTGTATATGCTATTACATTTAACCTTTAACTATGTATAAATACACTTAGGGAGCAGGCTTTGGAAAGGGTGAGGTATCAAAGGGGTTTAAGGTATGAGTTGCCGTGTGAGCACGCAGCTAGGATAGTGTTCCCCTCTATCAGAGCTAGCATAGCTAAGGTTTTACTAGAGGAGTATGATGTCAATAAGTATACGATAGCTAAGATACTTGGTACAACCCCCGCAGCTATAACCTTCTACCTCGTGGGGAGGAGGGGTGATAGGTATACCAGGAAGATAGAGGGGATGCCTGAGGTGGCCAGGGTTGTTAGAAGGGTTGCTAGGTTGCTCTTAGAATCTTATAGTGAAAGGAAGTCTATAGACCATAGCTTATACCAACTCGCCTTCTGCAGCGTTTGCAGTAAGGTTAACGAACTAGCTATAGATCACGGTTGCCCTGCCACCCTCTTCGAATCTAAGTTGTCACCTGAACCTCCATAGCCTGGTAGCCGATATGGCTATGTAGGTCGCATGGTCAGCTATTCTCTCAACATGCCTAGCTAGTAATAGTGATGACGCGTCTCTAACACTTATACTACCATTACTTCTAAGCATGTCTAGGTAGTGGTGGTAAACGTTATCCACCATGCTATCCTTTAAATTAACACTCTCTATGTACCTACGCTCACCTCTAGTTAAAGCCTCCACAGCTTCCCTCACCATAGACTTGGACGTTTCAAAAGCAGCGAGAACATCATCGTTAACATTACCCTTCAAACCCCCAATACGATCTGAGAGTATGGCTATCTCACGCGCATACCTAGCTACTCTGTATAGATCGTAGGCAACGCTAATCACGCTCTCAGCTAGTATAAGATCCTCTGCTAGAGGTTGGAACCTAGCTATGAAGAGTGTAGCTTGATTCGATATTGTATCCCTGTACTCTCCGGCTGTAGCTGTCAGCCTCTCCACCTCGCTAAGATCACTCCTTCCACTCTCGGAGAGCGTGTTAAGTAGCTTATCTACTAGGTTGTACAACCTCTCTATCATCTCAAGTAGCCTCCTCCCCTCCAAATCCCTAGACATCATCTCACATTTCACCTCTTAGAAACCTCCTCGTTATATCCTCGCGCGGGCTTATAGCGATCTCCCCCGTAGGCCCTTCTTCAACAACCCTCCCATCATAGAACATCACTATGTAATCTGATACCCTTATAGCCTGGTGTGGCATATGGGTTACAATAGCTACTGTTATGTTTTCGTCCCTTCTTAGAGCTCTCAGAGCGTCCTCAAGTTGAGCTGTGTTAACAGGGTCTATGTTAGCTGTGGGCTCGTCTAACAGTAGCATCCTAGGCTTCATAGCCAGAGCTCTAGCTAGGCAGAGCCTCTGCTGTTGCCCCCCGCTCAGCCTCCAGGGGGGATCGTGTAATCTATTCTTAACCTCATCCCATAACATGGCCTTTTCGAGAGCCCATCTAACTATTTCATCGAGCTCCTTTCTACTCCTAGCTACATTATTCACCTTAGCTCCTATCGCTACGTTATCGTAGATGCTAAGATGGGGGAATGGGTTGGGGGTTTGGAATACCATGCCGAAAAGCCTTCTAACCTTGTAGACGTCCATGTCGAATATGTTGGAGCCGTAGACCTTAACCTCTCCTGACACCTCAACACCGTCAACTAGCTCTATCAGCCTATTTAATACCTTAAGGAACGTCGTCTTCCCGCTACCACTAGGCCCCATTATGGCTGTTATTGTTGCTTCAGGCACCCTTAGGTCTACACCCTTCAATATATCCTTCCCACTAATACGCACCCTTAAGCCTTTAACCTCTATAGCTGGGCTTATCACTAATACCTCACCTCCTTAACTAGAAGCCTAGCTAGTATGAAGAACGAGAGATATAATACGAGGAGGGTGAAAGCACCACCCCAAGCTAGGGCCCTCCAGTTATCATAGCCTGTTTGGATGAACTGGAAAACCATCAATGGGAGGGCGTCGGCAGGCTCTAGAGGACCTCCGAATATAACGCTACGAGCCCCGAAGGCTGTGAAGAGTAGTGGGGCTGTCTCACCCATAGCCTTTGTAACAGCTATAGCGATACCGCGAGCCAGACCCCTCCTAGCAACCCTAACCGTCACATAGAATATGACTTGAGCTTTCTTCATGCCAAGAGCGTAGGCTGCCTCAATGTAGGTTTTGGGAACCGAGAGTAGAGCTAGCTCTGCGTAGGTGTAGACATAGGGTATCATGACTATTGCTAGGGCTAGAGAACCCGCGAGAGCTGTAAACCTACCGGTGGGGAGGACTAGTAGGACGAATATCAGCATTCCAATGAGGATGGTTGCCACCTCAAGTAGAGATCTAGAGGTAACTCTAACAGCCTTAGTCAGCACGTGGTTTGGATACTCAACAGAGAATATGGCCGCTAGGGTTGCTAGGGGTACTGCTATGAGGGTGGCTGTTATGGTCATGAAAGCCGTGCCAGCTAATGCTGGAGCTATACCTCCAGGCTTCTCTGCCACAACAGCTGCCGGTACGTCTGTGAAGAAGCTTAAACCGTTATCCAATACTATGGGGAGGCCCCTCCACGTGATATAAGCTATTATATGGAATATGGGTAGTATGGCGATAATCGCTACCACCACAACGATTACCGTGAACACCCTATCCACGAGGAATCTGCCATCCACTAGAACCTCACCCTCCTAAGCAATATTATCCCTATACTGTTAACCACCAGCCCTATAACAAGTAGTATTAGCCCTCCAGCGAAGAGAGCGTTAAGCATGTAGGGGAAATCCTGTGATTCCGTGAACTGGTTAGCTATGAGGGAGGATATTGTGTATGCTGGAGCGAATATACAGAAGCCTATGTTAACAGCGTTCCCTACAACAAGAGTTACGGCTGCAGTCTCGCTTGAAGCTCTACCAAAGCCTAGGAGTATAGCTGATGCTATAGAGGGTAGTATCATTGACAGGTTTAACCTAACATACTCAAACCTAGTCATACCGAGGCTCCACGCAGCCTCCTTAAGCGTGAAAGGTATACTCCTATAACTCTCCTGAACTAACGCCACCATGAAAGGTGTTATCATTATAGATAGTAGAACCCCGGCTGTGAAAACTGTAGCACCTGAGAGAGGCTCGCAGGAGAACAGGGGTATTATCCCTAGGTATGAGTGCACAGGGTCCATGATGTACCTGTGGAGCAGAGGCCCTAGAAACGCTAAACCCCACACACCATACAAGACTGTAGGCAACCCAGCCATTAAATCCACTATGGTCGAGAAAACCTCCCTAACCCTCCTTGGGGCTATCTCCTCCATGAACACGACCAAGGCTATAGTGAAGGTTAACCCCAGGATAATAGCTGTAATAGCTGAAACAAGGGTCCCCCATATGGCCGGGAGTAACCCATACCAAGCACCACGCTGCGGAGGCTCAAGCATGGGAAGCCAAATCGTAGTCGGCTGCGGAGGCTCATACATAGGACGCCAAACTGTAGTCGTATATGTGGAAAGCCCTTGCACTCCAAAAACTGGAATTGCTACACCTAACTGTGATAGGAGAAGTAGGAGTAAGATTAATATTATGAGGGACGCAGGTAGAGCTAGGGAGTAAAAAACGATTATATCATGTAGTGGTCTCCTGGGAGCCATTTCAACCTTCCCTTATAAGCTCTAAGGCTCTCAGGTTATATCTTCTAACCTCCTCCGGGATTGGGATGTAGCCTGGTACTATTAGCTCTGGTTTCTGACCCTCGGTGTTAGTGAACTCTATGAACTTCTTCACAGCCTCGACCTTCTCCTTGGAGTATACCTTGTAGAAGATTAGGAAGGAGAAGGATGTTATCGGATAAGATTTCTCGCCTGGAGCATATACTATGGCGTCCCATGCTTCGTTAAAATCGTCCTCCAGGCTTGGAGGTAGCTTGGGGAAGGCGTTTTTAGCGGCTTCCATCATGGTTTCAGTTGTAGCGTCAACGAATTTCCCGGCAGCGTTTTTAACTAGAGCATACGGCATCTTTGTTAAGTATGCATATGCGTATTCTACGTAGCCTATCGAGTAGGGGGTCCTCTGGACTAGGTCTGCTACACCTTGGTTACCCTTACCTCCTAGACCTCTACCAGTCTTATCAACAGGCCACTCTATGGCCTTCTCCACGAGCTCCTTAGGCCATTTACCGTTTGAGGCTTTGTAGAGGAATAGTGTGAACACATGGGTTGTCCCGCTAGAGTCAGATCTATGCACCGCTATGATCCTCTGGTTGGGTAGCTTAAGATCGGGGTTTAGCCTCTGTATCCTCGGGTCATTCCAGTACTCTATCTCGCCAAGGTATATGAGGGCTATGGTTTCACCGTCTAGCTTCAGCCTACCTTCAAAGCCTGGTATATTGTATACCATGACAACAGCCCCTATTATAATCGGCATCTGTACAACTCCACGTGGGTCTGCTTTAGCCTGCTGCCATCTACTGGTTGGTAGTGGTGGATCACTACCGGCGAAGTCCACAACCTTCTGCATAAACTGGGTCTGCCCCGTACCGCTACCCGTAGGGTTGTAGTCTATCCTAACATGAGGGTACTTCCTGTTAAACTGCTTAGCCCAGTTATCTAGCTGGGGGTGAATGAATGTTGCTCCAGACCCCAACAGTATAACCTGTGATGGTGGAGGTGTTTGGGTAGCTTGGGTAGCTTGCCTCGACTCAGATTCCCGGGGCGTCAGTCCTCCTAGTAGGAGCCAGGCACCTACAGCTACTACAAGCAACACTAAGACAACCCCAACCAAAACATTCTTAGCAGCTCCTCTCACCGCCTATCACCCTTCGGTTTACTATAGACCTAGATGCGGGTTATATGCTTGGAGACATTATTCTATAAACCCACCATATAGTCTATATAGATGCTCAGCTGATTCCCGTAAGTCTAAACGCGTTAATTCAATGGCTTGCCTACGTACACTTTATCTTGGAATTTTAAGGATTCTATCCGTGGAGCTCCTGCTATTAAGAATTTAAATCCCCCTACCATATCACATGCTTTTGGGGTGTTAGTATGAGTAGTGCTGTGAGGAGAGTCCAGTTTACCGGTAGGTCTACTTACATAATATCCCTACCTAAGGACTGGGCTAGGAGTATTGGGATTACGAGAGGTTCTAAGGTTTTCGTTGAGATTATGCCTGATAACAGTCTTAGGATTAGGCCTGAGCCTAGGGTTTCAGAGGTTAAGCTCACCAAGATTGTGGATCTGAGAGCGGGGCTCGATGTTAACACTGCTATGAGGGAGATTGTAGCCGCTTACATTGCCGGGTTTGAGACGTTCAAGGTGAATTTTAATAGTAGGGCTTCAGAGGCGGCTAAGAAGCTTAGAAGCCTTATGGACTCTAAGCTTGCTAACACAATGCTTGTTGATGAGAGTGAGGATAGCTTCACCTACAAGGTTGTAGGCCCCCCTAAGCCTCTGACCATGATGGATGCTGTTAGCTGGCTTTCAAGGCTTGTTAATAGCACGTTCTCAGATCTCCTAAGGGGTTTAAAGGACGGGGATGTGGAGGCTTTAAAGATTGTTAGGGAGAGGGACGACCTAGTTGATAAGGCTTTCCTAATGGTCACGAGGTATCTAACGAAAGTGCTTACAGGAGAGGTTACAGTAGATAAAGCTGGTATAAGCTCCCACGCTGAAGCCGTACACTACTACCACGCCTTCAAAACCCTGGAGAGGATTGCAGACCACCTAGCCGGTATAGCCTCGGAGTCCATAAAGCTGATAGAGGCAGGGGGTAGGCTGGAGACAGGGCTTGTTAAACTCCTAGAAGAGCTATCACTCGTGCTAAGAACAATAGTGGAAGCCCTGGTGAAGCTCGATATCGAGACGGCGAGAGTCGTAGCGCTCCAGATAGAGGTTCTTAAAACTAAGCTTGGCGAACTATCAATTAACGTTGAGAGCGTGAATAAGGATGCAAGGTACACTGGTATTATAGCAAGTATGGGGAGGTTGCTAGGCTACTCCCTAGATTTAGCTGAGATAATATTCGATATTAAGGCTATCAAGGTTATCACAGAATCTCTCTACGACTGACCTCCTCCCACCATAAAGAGGCATATAGGGTTTGGGTTAACACCCTATCTATCGGACTCCCCTATCACATAGTAGTACACCGTACTCTGCCAACCCCCTCTAGCCCCGATCACCTTGACCGGCTTCCACCCTGACACCTGGAAGTCAAGTGATATGACTCTAGCGCCTCTAGGTAGCTCCTTCGATAGCTTATGTTTTAGTGATTCATTTACGCTAGCTAGTAGGTACATGTAGACTATGGTGGCATCCCTTAACGGTACCTCGAAGAAATCCCCTAGTATTGGGACAAACCTATCATCTACACCCTCAAGCTTGGCCCTCCTAGTGGCCTCTTCTAGTAACTCCCTTCTAATCTCAACACAAACACCTCTCTTAACAGGGAACTTCTTTAGAACCTCTATTACAACCCTCCCATCACCGCATCCTAGATCGTAGAATATATCGCCCTCACCGGCATTTAGAACCCTAAAGACGAGATCTAAAGCCTCCCTCCTCGTAGGGACGAAGGGTACCACAGCGCCCCCACCGCCTGTCAAGGCAAGCCACCCCAACCACGATGCTGTATCCTCTAAACCCTCCACAAACCAGTACCCCCTACGCTTTATACTCCTGAGGCAAAATATGTTTTAATACAAGCTTTTTATAAGTTCTAGGCTACCCAAAGACCTTCCGGTGATGGTGGATTGCCTAGAGCTATCTACACACCCGCAGCCCCCAAACCTATAGGGCCTTATAGTCAGGGTGTTGTTGCAGGGTGTTTTCTATTTGTCTCAGGCCAGATACCGTTAGACCCTACAACAGGGGCTCTTGTCGAGGGCGATTTTAAGGCTAGGGTTAGGAGGGTTTTGGATAATGTTAGGGCTGTGGTCGAGGCTGGTGGGGGCTCGTTAAGGGATGTTGTTAAGGTTACAGTATACCTTAGGGATATAGGTTTATTCCAGGAGTTTAACGAGGTCTACAGGGAGTATTTCCAGGAGAACCCCCCAGCTAGAGTTGTGGTTGGGGTTTCATCCCTACCTAGAGGTGCTGATGTGGAGGTTGAGGCTATAGCCTATGTGTGCCGTGAGGGCCCCTAAGATGTTCTCTGAGGCTCTATGGAATTCTATAGTTGAAGGTAGCCGTAGGGCTCTGGAGGTTGTTAGAGGATACACACATATAACCCCTCTTAGCTATAGTGCTTCCCTCTCTAGGATGTCGGGTTGCAGGGTTTACCTTAAGTACGAGAATTTACAGAAGACCGGTAGCTTTAAGGTTAGAGGTGCTCTTTACAAGGTTTACACTCTAAGGGGTAAGGTTAGAGGTGTTGTTGCAGCCTCAGCCGGTAACCACGCTCAAGGCGTTGCCTACGCAGCCTCAATGTTCAATATGAGCTCTGTGATAGTAATGCCTGAGAATGCTAGTATATCTAAGGTTGAAGCTACACAGAGCTACGGGGCTGAGGTCATACTCTATGGTAGGGTTTACGATGAAGCATACGCTAGAGCTCTTGAGATTGCAAGGGAGAGGGGCTACGAGTTCGTCCACGCATTCAACGACCCCCATGTTATAGCCGGCCAGGCTACCATAGCTTGGGAGCTGTTAGAGCAGATGGAGGACTTCGACGTAATCCTAGTTCCTGTTGGCGGGGGAGGGCTCATAGCTGGTGTGGCTAGTGTGTTAAAGAGGGTTAAACCCAGCGTTAAAATCATAGGTGTGGAGCCTGAGGCAGCTCCTAAGATGAAGGAGTCTTTGAAAGCGGGGAAGCCTGTAGTCGTAGAGCCTAAACCCACTGTAGCAGACGGTCTTGTAACGAGGAGACCTGGTGATATAACATTCCAGCTCACATCTAATCTTGTAGACGATATTGTAACCGTTGGAGAGGATGATATATCCAGGGCTATATACATGCTACTAGAGAGGAAGAAGACACTTGTGGAAGGAGCTGGAGCTGTAGGCGTAGCAACACTACTATCTGGGAAGCTTAAGCTAGAAGATAAGAAGGTTGTAGCACTACTAAGCGGGGGCAACATAGATCTAACAGTCCTCAACAGGATAATACTAAGAGGGCTGGCTGAATCAGGTAAACTAGCTAGAATAACAGGGTACATCCCAGACTACCCGGGGCAGCTAAGAAAAGCCCTAGACGTGATCGCAAGACATAGAGGCAACATACTAGACATAATACACGATAGAAGCGACCCCCAAACACCAGCATGGCACGCAAAAGTAACAATAGTATTTGAAACCCCAAACACCAGCATAACAAGAAAGATTGTAGAAGAGCTGGAAAGAGAAGGATTCAAATTCCACCTAGTGACCCCCTCCCCGCATCCCTAGAGGCCTAGCTTTATGCTAGGGCCTCCCCGAGCGGTTTGTCGGTTTTCCCGCTCGGATGCGCACTCCTCATCTTTCTATCGGTTCCCCATGCTTGGGGCATCACCGTTTCAGGGCCGGGGGGCCTCGGCTCCAGCGGGTTCACCGGAGCTCCCTCCCCACGCTGGCTTCTCTCCACTCTACAGTCCAAACCTTAAATTTGTTTACTATTAGTAATGCGAGCACGTTGTCCTGGAGGCTTTGAGGATGTACATGAAAATTGTAGGTGTTATAGAAGGTTTGTTGTTGAAAGCTTTCATTGGGGGTTGGTTTGCGGGTTTGCGTTGTTGGACTGGGGGCTGTTGGAGGTCTTATGGGCTTGTTTATTGCTCGTGGTGGTGGGGAGCCTGTTGTTGCTTTTGTTAGGAGGAGCTCTCAGGCTGAGCTCGTGGCTGAAGGGGGTTTCCATGTTAGGGGTTTGATTGAGGGTTACTATAGAGTTAAGCCTTACACCGAGCTTAGCCCAGGTCTCTGTGATTACCTGGTAGTGTCTACTAAGGCTTACGATGCTATGGGTGTTGTTGAGAGACTCGGGGGTTACGGTGGTGTTACTGTTATAGTATCTAATGGTTTTGGGGCTCTTGAGAAGGCTTTAACACTTGGTCTTAGGGTTGCCGGTGGTGTTGTTGATTATGGTGTTGTGAGGTTGTCTGATAACGTTGTAGAGGTGAGGGGGTTGGGGTCTATAACGATTGGGCCTCCTAGGGGTTACAGTGTTGATGTCGAGCCTCTGGCTAGGGTTCTTGAGGGTGGAGGTGCTAGTGTTAGGGTTGTAGATGATATTGAGCCGTGGAGGTGGCTTAAGGCTACTGTTAACGCTGTTATAAACCCTGTAACTGCGCTAACTAGGATGCCTAATGGTGTTGTGCTGGGGGAGGCGCTTAGACCTCTTGTTGAAGGTGTTGTTGGGGAGGTTGAGAGTGTAGCTTTAAGGCTTAATGTTGGAATGCCCGTGGATCCTGTGAGCTACGTTTTAGAGGTTGCCGGGAGGACTAAGTCTAATAAATCCTCGATGCTAGTTGATGTGGAGCTCTGTAGGAGGACTGAGGTTGAGGAGATAAACGGGTATATTGCTAGGATCGCGGAGGATCTTGGTTTGAAAACCCCGTATACCAGGGCTTTATACCACCTAGTTAAAGCTATTGAGAGCTCCTGTCTGGAGAGAGGTGGTTTGCTTGGAGAAGGTTACAGTTAAGGATATAGCTAGGATGAAGGGTACCGGTAAGATCGTAATGGTTACAGCATACGACTACCCCATGGCTAAGATCGTTGATAGCGCTGGTGTAGACATGATACTTGTTGGAGATAGCCTTGCTATGGTGGTTTTAGGGTACCCTACAACACATGGGGTTACCCTAAGGGATATGCTTAGACATACCATGGCCGTAGCTAGAGCTAAGCCTAGAGCACTTGTAGTTGGGGATATGCCGTTCGGTAGCTATGAGACAAGTAACTCCAAGGCGGTTAGATCAGCAATAGCCTTCGTAAGAGCTGGAGCTGAAGCTGTTAAACTTGAGGGTGGTAGTGAGTATGCTGATAGAGTTAAAGCCATAGTTAAAGCAGGCATACCGGTAATGGGCCACATAGGCTTAACGCCACAAAGATACCTAAAATATGGAGGATACAAGCCTAGAGGTAGAAGGCTTGATGAGATCAGACAGTTGCTGTTAGACGCTGAAGCCCTACAGGAGGCTGGAGCATTCTCCTTAGTAATAGAGTTCACAGCGGCGGAAGTAGCGGAGCTCATAACAAGAAAGCTACAAATACCAACAATATGTATAGGAAGCGGGTTGCACTGCAACGGCCAGGTCCTAGTCTTACACGACATTCTAGGCCTAAGCGAGCATACACCGCCATTCGCCAAGAAATACGTGGATCTAAAGCAGATTATAGCACAAGCAGTTTCAAGTTATGCCAGGGAGGTGAGGGAGGGGTTGTTCCCAGGCCCGGAGCATACAGTTGTTAGGTTGAAGGAGCCCTTAGACCTTGAATCCCTACTAAGAGATACTGGGGAGAGGAGCTCCCACTAGCCCGCACAACTCCCAGGCTGCCTGGGTCTTCCTTCAAACAGATTCCTTTAGGCTTTATGAGCTAAGCCCACTAGATCCCTAACGCTCTGTATACCTTCAACCCACAGGTATTTCTCTATACCCCTTATTATCTCCGCTACTACGAGCTCCCCCTTCTCAAGGAGCATTGCCCCCACCTGGACAGCTCTAGCCCCAGCTAGTATTAGTTCTACCGCTGTCTCCCAGTCTCTAACACCTCCTACACCTATTATGTCCGCTCCCGTCTCCCTGTATACATCGTATACAGCTCTAACAGCTATTGGGTGTATTGCTGGCCCTGAGAGCCCTCCAACCTTATTACTTAACACAGGCTTTTTAGTGTAAACATCTATCTTGATAGCTTTAACAGAGTTTATCAGCGTTAAAGCCCTAGCACCGCCTCCTAAAGCCTTAACAGCTGAGTCCACCAGTCTATCGCTTAGACCTAGTTTAGCTATAACAGGTACCTTGAGGGATCCCGCTACGTTCTTAACAGTCTCCCCTACAAGGTTTGGGTCTTGGCCTAGCTCTATGCCTCCCCCTCTGAAGTGTGGACAGCTTAGGTTTAACTCTACAGCGTCAGCACCGCCATCCTCTAGGAGTGCTGAAACCTCTAGGAACTCTTCTACTGAGGAGCCGGCAGCACTGGCTACCACCGGTGCCCCGCCAAGGCTATCCTTAATAAGCCTAACAAGCTTTGAAGCCTCCCTAGCACCTGGGTTCGCTAAGCCAACAGCGTTAACGAAACCACCGAAAACCCTAACCATCCTAGGCCAATCATAACCCCTCCTAGGCTCCCTAGTAGTCGATTTTAAGACTACAGCTCCAGCACCAGCATCGATAAGCCTCCTAGCCTGGATGGGATCCCACTCTAGGACACCGCTAGCATTCATAACAGGGCTCTTCAACCTTAAACCTCCAACCTCAACCTCCAACCTCAAACATATTCACCCCAAACCCTCCACCGACCAAGGGCTTCCCATTAAAGTATGCTATCTCACCCCTTATAATGGATGCTAGGCATCTAAGTCTAGGAGCTCCAAGGTAAGGTGATACCCTAGCCTTGGAGTGTATGCATCCAGGCGAGTTCTCTACATCAAGACCTAGTATGGTGTAGGTGTTCTGAGAGCTCCTAACAGGAAGGCCTAGTATCCTGGAAGGGTTTGTTGATGTGAGCTCTGTGAACAAGCCTAGGAGGCCTAGGGATTCAAAGATCCTAGCTAGAACACCAACCCAATCCTCTAGACCTGGGAAGCCTGGAGAGCATTGAGATGGGTGGAGCCAGAGCTTCTCATAGCTAGCGTGTGGTGCGTGATCACTAGCAATAGCGTCAACATAACCCTCTAGGAGCAACCTCCATAAAAGACTCCTCTCAATAAAACCTCTAAGCGGTGGATTGACCTTAGACTCACACCACCTCGACATAAGGTATTTGAGGTTACCCTCATCGAAGAGGAGATGGTGTGGTGTAACATCTACAGTGAAACCATAGCTCTTAGCCTTAACTACAGTTGATGGGCACGATGTATGAGTTATATGAACCCTAGGCTTAGAACCACATCTAGCCATAAGCCTTCTAACCTCCTCTAAAGCAGCAGTCTCAACAACACAACCCCTATAGACGCCCCTATCAAACCCGAAGTCAACGGTTAGCATATCAGGGTGCTCAGCGTGGACGATCAACAGCCTATCCTTAGCCTCCAAAACCTCCAAAACCCTGCATAGCACCCTCTCAGGCAAAGTTAAATCCTCAGGGTACACCTTAAACCCAGCTATAGGGTGATCAGCCAGCCTAGAGACCATGTCTTCATCTCTGGGTACGCCAGCGTAAACACCGTAGTCGACATAGGCGTTAGATCTAAGAGATTCAAGCTTAGCCCTGAGAGCTTCAACAGTCTTAAGAGGGGGCCTGGTGTTAGGCATGTCGACAACAGCTGTAACACAGCCTGAGAGAGCCGCTAGGGTCCCTGAGGCTTCATCCTCCTTGTAGGAGAGCTCTAAACCGCGGAGATGAACATGAATATCAACCACGCCTGGTATCGCAATAGAACCTGAACCCCTAAGATCCAGTAATCCCCCGGCAATCCCAGCTATATCTGAAGGGGCCTTGGAGAGTGGTATACAGGTGTTATAGCTGACACTAGAGCCTACAACAAGCCTGTCAACACATAGACTAGGATGTGAGGAGCTTGACAATCTCATCCTCACCAATAAGAGTTCCACAGTAGAGGCAACGGTAGACCAAAGGGCTCCTAGAAACCATCACCATCCTCGATCTAACAAACTCACCCTCCTTCTTAGTAATACAAGTCGGGTTAGGACACCTAATAAAACCCTCAAGGAGCTCCGGAGGCTCAACCTTACGCTTTAAAACAACAACACCATCCCTTATAATATTGAGAGTAGCATTGGGGGCAACAAGGCTAACCATCCTAACCTGATCACTGTTAAGAAACAAACCCTCAACCTTAACAATATCCTTACGACCAAGCTTCCTACTATCAACATTCATAACAACAGCCATAGTGTAACCAGAACCCTCAAGGCCGAGAAGCCTAACAACGTGCAAAGCCCTACCAGCAGTAATATGATCTATAACAGTACCCTCCCTAATCCTCCTAACAAGAAGACCCTCACCACTCAACAAAACCACCTAATAAGTAGTAAACAACAAAACCTTTAAATGGGAGAACACAAGCTATGGGAAACGTATAACGGAAAACTCGCCCAACCAAAGCTAACATCTAAGCCACCCACTTTATACATAATAAGATACTAAAATTAAACATATATTTAATAATTTAAACATATATTATAAGCGTATTAACTTTAGCCTAAACTACTATAAATATGAAGGTGGGATACAGTGCCGGTGTTGTTTGTTGATCCCTTAGATCTATGGTTGATGTTGTTAGGTACCAGTTTGCTGGTTGTAGCGTACTGGGTTTACCTTAACTATGTCTCAGGGAGGCCTGAGGATTATAAGAGGTCTGTTAATAGGAATCTCGCATTCTTCTTCCTACTACTAGGTCTATATGCTTTCATAACAGGTTTATGGGCTACATTCACATGGCCTCTCCCAGGTGCTTATAACATCGTCCTCATGGATCCATGGGCTGTATTCGGGGTTGCAATGCTACTTCTAGGTGTATAGCTGCTCTTCGGCTTCAACCCTGTTGGTGTATCCTATGGTTTAGCTGCTCTGGGGTTCCCGATTCTAGTGTATGGTATAGCTATCTATAGTAAGGGTTTGACTAGGGAGCCCCTATTCTCGGCCCTCATGTATGTTTTGATAGGGTTGGCTGCTCTAGGTAGTCCTCTCTTAGGATATTATGGTGGTAGTGGTAGGGGGAGGTTTATAGTGTATATCGCTATCGTCATCCTCGTTATAGCTACTTTGATAGCTTTGTACACAGGTGTTAATGCTACGTTCGGCCACATAGATAGTTGGGCTAAGTGGACTCCATGGTATGGTAGGGTTGAGGTTCCAAGCTAGGGTTTAGGGGATTTGATTAGAACCCCCATGGTTTTATTTGTTTTGTTTTTTCCGGTAACCTTCTCTCCTCTGCTATCCTAGGGTTTCTTATCTTGAATCTCTCCTCTGCTTCAACAAGGCCCCTCTCATGGTATGCTAGTGCCTCCCAGTACCCGTCTATGTATTCTTCTAGGAACTCTATCTCATTAAGCCATTTTGCTGATTTCCAGCCGTAGAGTCTCGGTATTACCAGTCTTGCTGGGGCTCCAGCCTCCTTTGTTAGCTTTTTGTTGTTAAGCCCTATTGCTACTATTGAGTCTTCTGCTAGGGCTTCACTTGCAGGGGCTATTGTTGTGTACCCTCCAATGCTCTTAGCTAGAACCCATTTCGCGTTAACAGCCCTCACCTTGCTTGCTATATCTCTTAGTCTAACGCCAACCCACCTGTTACCCTTAACACTCCAACCTGTTACACAGTGGAAGTCTCTCTCCTCTAGCTCTAAAGCCTCCGCCTCTATATCGTTTAGTTTGAGGTTTAAATCCCCTCCGGGCCCTCTAACCCTTAGACTCCACGATTCTATATCAACATCTGGTATGCCTTCAGCTGCGTAGATCACATAGCTTGGTATGGCCTTCTGCCCCTGCGGCCACTCACGCTCAACTCTATCTAGTAGTGTTAAGCCTATGTTATAGCCTAGGCTAAGCCTCCTACCACTCCTAAGATCCTCTAGTACACCCACATCCACTAGGTTTGAAGTGTAATCTGATAGGACACCGCTTATGCTAGCGAGGAGACCACCACTCTCCACAACCCTCACCTGGCCTATGGAAACCCCATTATGGGATATGTTGAAAGCGTATAGGTTAAAACGCCTCCCAATATACTCCCAGTGCTCCAACCCCTCAACGTTAAACTTCAACCCCAAGAGCTCCGATAGTAGAGATGTAGACTCAGAGGCTAAGGCTAGGAAGTCTCCTGGAGAGCTGAGACCGGAGTCTCCGGTGCACTCGAAGACATAGGGTAACCCTACATCTAAGAGAACCCTGTTAAAGTACATAGAGCACCCGAGAACCCCTCCCAACACTAAACCCTAGATGTGAAGACATGGTTTTAAGCTTAAATCACAAAGTATATAGCGTAGGTAATACTTGGAGCTTGCAAGCACACAATCTAAACCCTGGGGTACATGGACTATAACAATATAAACGTTGAAGCCTACATGCATAGAAGGTAGCCTAGACTTGAGAAAGGCTCTTAGAGGAACCTGGATATCCAGCTCTAAACAGTTATTCAAGGGCGAAGTGGAGTCTGTGAATCCAGAGTTTATACCACCGGTTAACCTTTACAAGGGGGGAGTTTGAATTGCTAACTGATAGACTCGAACAGCTCAAAGATAGATTCGTAGGGATTAACCCTAAGTTCGTAGACTCCATATCAGATGGTTTAAATGTATCAGTGAGATACGCTAAACTACTAGACTACATACAATACAACAACCCCCCATTCAACCAGCATAAAATAGAGGATGAGCTTGGAATACCACAACCATCAATATCTAGAACGCTAACAAAAATAAGAAATGAAGGTGATACGAGGGTAAGACAGGATGTAGATATGAACAAGCTAGCCCTCAAAACACTATTCATATTCTACGAAGGCATACTACTACCAGTAATCCCAGCAGTAGACTGGATAGCATCAGGCTGGTGGACGAACAACGGAACACTACTCATATACAGAGTACCACCAGAATACAAAGACAAACTCCTAAACATGATAACAGAGAAGCTAGGAGAACCAAGCGAAGTAGTAGGGGTTAAAAGCATGTTCATAGCAAAACCAAGCATAGAACACTACCTCGTTAAAACAGAAAAACTAGACCCAATAACAGCAATAGAAGCCTTAGAAAAACATCCACCAATACCCAGTAAAATGATAGAATTCCCAGACACAGAGATAACGCTAAGATACAAAGACCCCAAAGCTTTAGAGCTCCTATCATACCTAGAATACGATGTAGTAGAAGCTAGAAAGATATACGCAGAAAGATGTGGCTTTAAAATGTACAACCTAATGATAAACAGGGTATCAAGAATACTAAGGGGAGCAAGAGTAATGTTCCTAGATAAGGAGAGCACATTAATATTTACTAGAATAGAGTCGAGCAGAGCTTGTAGCGAACGTATAGCAAAGACCCTAGCAATATACCCCTACGTAACAAACATAGCCTTAACCGATGAAGATAACTTGATAGCTGTCTTCACGATGCCCTTCAACTACTGGAATAATATTATAAAATGGCTCCTAGATCTATGCGGTTCAAGAACTATAAGGTTTAAAACTTACATAACGGTGCTTAGCGGTAACCTTATAAGACAGTACATCCCATGGAGGAATTATAACATTGATACGCACTACTGGGGTTTCGATGAGGTAGCGAAACTAGAGCTTGTAAGGTTGGTGAGGAGAGCTAAAAGTACTAAGGAAGCTTTTAAGCTTTACGAGTGGGATGTTAAGGAGTATACTAGAAGGCTGATAGAGACCATGGGGGTGGATTATGTAATAAACCTACTACCCCAATTACCATTAGATGTTAGAAAAGCTGTAATAGATGCTTTAAATAGCTTACTTCAAGGAGGTCAAAGTGGGGGTGGAGGTGGTGGTAACCCTTAGAAGGGATCGAAATCCGGTGGCCCTTTGGGGCCGCCTGCCTCGGCAACCCCTACAACTAGTAGTAGGAGTGCTAGGAGTACCGGGAGTAGCCTTACAAGCACGGGTAGAGCCTTTACAACCTCAACTTTCACCTCTACATTCACCTCCTCACGGTAGTTTACTCTCACCCCTCTCTTATTCTTTGATCTAGGGGTATTCACTTTTTCTTTTTGTGTTTTGATTCTTGGTTCTAGTGTTTAATATTTTATAGTATTTGTTTTATTAACTCTGATTCACGATTCCATGTTGGTCTTTGAATTGCTGTTTTTATGTTAGTATTTTGAGTAGTAGTGCTGTTCTTAGTGGTGTTCCTAGTTTTGCTTGTGTGTAGTATGTTGCGTATTGTGTTGTGTCTATTCTTGGGTCTATTTCGTCTACTTTTGGTAGTGGGTGTAGTATTTTTAGGTTTTTCTTTGCTTTTCTTTCTATCATTTCTAGTGTTACTCTGTAGCTTCCTTTTAGTTTTTCGTATTCTTCTGGGTCTGGTATTCTTTCTTTTTGTATTCTTGTTACGTATAGTATGTCTAGTTCTTGTATTACATCTTCTAGGTTTTCTACCTCCATGTATTTCAATCCTTTGTTTTTAGCTTCTTCGATCACCTCTCTTCTTGTTTTTAGTTGTGGTGGTGATATTAGGTATACTTGTTTTGGTTTGTAGTGTGTTAGTGCTAGTATGAAGCTTGATGCTGCTCTTCCGTATTTTAGGTCTCCTAGTACTCCTATTGTTAGCCCGTCCACGCCCCCCTCTAGTACTCTTATGGTGTATATGTCTAGCATTGCTTGTGTTGGGTGGTGTTGTTTCCCATCTCCAGCGTTTATCACAGGGTTTTCCGCCACCTCTGCTGCTAGCCTTGCCGCTCCATCGTATCTATGTCTTATAACTATTATGTCTGAGTATGAGTCTAGCATTCTTATGGTGTCAACGTAGCTTTCACCTTTAGCAACGCTTATAGCCTCCTCGCTTGTGAAGCCTATAGTCTCTCCTCCAGCTCTTTTCATGGCTGATTCGAAGCTAAGCCTAGTCCTAGTTGAGGGTTCGAAGAATGCTAGGGCCATTATCTTGCCTTCGAGAGGCCTACCTTTAACACCTCTAAGCCTAATCTCATCTGTTAGTTCGAAGAGCTCCTCTAAATCACTCCTTGTGAAGTCTAGTATGGATATAACATCCCTACCTCTAAACCCGCTCACGGAGACCCTCTTAAACCTCCTATGGGTTGGGGTTTATTAGGGTTAATGTCCCTCAATAGGGTTTAATAGCGTTTAAACACTACATTCCACCAGGGGGTCTTGTTTGCCTGGGAGGAGTTACTATATTGAAACCTATGGTTGCTCTCTAGCGGAGTTCGATAGCTATGTTATGGAGTCCGCTCTTGAGGGGGCGGGTTTTAGGAGAGCCTCTAGTATTGATGAAGCTGATTTCATTATAGTGAATACATGTGCTGTAAGGCTTGATACTGAGCAGAGGATTGTTGAGAGGCTTGTAGAGCTAAGATCTAGGCATCCTGGTAGGGGGCTTGTGGTAGCAGGTTGTCTCGCTAAGGCTAGACCTGGTTTAATCTCCAGGGTCGCCCCCGGGGCTAGCATGCTATCACCTCAGAATGCTCAGAGGGTTGTGGAGGCTGTAGAGGCTTTAGAGAGGGGTTCTAGGCTTGTAGCACTTGATGGTGTTAGGGATACTAGCTGGATTCCCTTGAAACCAGATGGTGTAACAGCTACCATCATGATACAGGAGGGGTGCCTGGGGGATTGTAGCTTCTGTATAACGAAGATCGCTAGGAGGCAGGTTAAAAGCTACCCTCCAAGGCTGATTGTAGAGGCTGTAGGTAAGCTGGTCTCAATGGGGGTTGTAGAGGTTAGACTTACAGGGCTTGATACAGCAGTCTACGGGGTAGACCTCCCCGGGAAGCCTAGCCTAGCTGATCTCGTAAACGCCATACTAGATAAGGTTGAAGGGGATTACATGCTGAGAATAGGCATGATGACACCGGAGCAGGCTATGGAGATAGTTGACGAGCTCCTAGAAGCGTATAGAGATAGGAGAGTTTACAAGTACTTCCACATACCAGTACAAAGCGGAGATGATAGAGTGTTAAAAACCATGAATAGAAGGTACACAGTAGAGGATTACAGGAGGTTACACTCCAAGATAAAAACATGGTACCCGGAGGCCATGATAGCAACAGACATAATAGTAGGGCATCCAGGAGAGGACGAAGAGGCTTTCGAGAACACAGTAAGACTAGTTAGAGAACTTAGATTCGAGAAAATACACATAGCACAATACACCATAAGACCTCACACGAGAGCAGCAGCAATGCCACAGGTAGCGGATTGGATTAAGAAGATTAGGAGTAGTAGGCTAGCAAGGATAGCTGAGGAGATAGGCTACGAGATAATGGCAGGGTATAAGGGTAAGATCGTTGAAGCCATAGTAACAGAAGAGGGTTTCAGAGAGGGGAGCCTAGTAGGTAGACTCAACAACTACATCCCAGTAATCATACCAAGGGAAGGGGGGCTCCTAGGATCAAAGGTTAAAGTTAGAATCAAGGATAACACCTTCTTCGACCTGAGAGGCGAGATTCTAGGAGTAGTCAAACAACTAGAGATGCCGCGGAGGCTAGAAAGACGCGATGTGTTCTAAAAACCCTTTATAGGTATTGGTTTTAAAACTCCTCTTCCTCCTCTTCCTCCTCCCAGAGCTCCTCCTCTTCCTCCTCCCAGGATTCTTCTAGCTCTTCCTCGTCCCCCTCCTCTTCTTCAAACTCCTCTTCCTCCTCCCAGAGCTCCTCCTCTTCCTCCTCTTCTTCAAACTTTCTCCTAGCCACCATAGACATCTCCTCTAGCCTTCACTTTGAATCTATAACCCTGGGGGTATATATTTGTTTAGGTTGCCTTCCTTCTTTAACTGTTATAGGTTTCCCTTAATCATCTCCATGTGGTGGTGGTAGTCTGTACGTTGAGTTTTACGAGTTTAGGGTTAGACCTGGTGTTGCGCTGTCTTTGGATGAGCTAGGGGGTTTGGTGAGGGTTTGTAGTTCTGGTTCTGGTTTCACTAACGTTAATCTCGGCTTGGATGTTGCCTCTGTTAGTTTTCTAGATGGGTTTTGCGATGTCGATGTTGGGGGTTTCCGTGTTAGGGTTGGTTTGGAGGATCTTAGGGGTTTAGAGGGGGTTTTAAGCTCTAGGGATGTTGTTTTCTACGATTTAAACCTGGGTTTTGTGGTGGTGGAGGTTAGATCTAATAGGTTCTATAAGCTTGTAAGCTTAGGATCTGGAGCTCCCACTCTTGAGATTGACGGTGTTCACATGCATAGGGTTGAGGGTATAACCCCCTGGGATGATGCTAGGGTTAAGGTTGAATCTCTAGGTGTTAGGAGGGGCTCTAGGGTCCTTGATTTATGCACTGGTTTAGGTTATACCGCTATACACTCTCTTAGAGCTGGTGCTAGGGAGGTGTACACTGTTGAAGTTGACGAGAACGTTCTATCCATAGCATCTTTAAACCCGTGGAGTAGGGGGTTAGGGTCTGAGGGGGTCTGGGTTATACTAGGGGATGCTTTTAGCGTTGTTAGAGAGTTTGAGGATAACTACTTCAACTACGTAATCCACGACCCGCCTAGACTCTCTAAATCCACTGGGGAGCTGTACAGCTTGGAGTTCTACAGGGAGCTATATAGAATCCTAAAACCTGGGGGTAGATTATACCATTACACTGGGGAGCCTGGGAGGGTTAGAGGACTTAACATACCTTCAAGGGTTGCCTCGAAGCTTAGGGAGGCGGGCTTTATAGTAGAGGGTTACAGTAAGCTCACAGCAGGTGTTAAAGCTGTGAAACCTCTCGCTAGAGAGCTCCAAACTTAGAAGCCCACTCCTCGTACTTAGCTACTAAAGCCTTATCAACACTAGGCCTCCTCCTAGCTATTATCTCCTTGAAATCCACCATAGTCAAAGGCCTCGGCTCCCCAACACCTCCCTTCTCGAAAACCTCTCTAACAGATATCATGTATGCATCCTGAACTATATCCCTTATATCACTACCAGAATACCCTTCAAGCATGTCAGCCAGTGTATCCAAGTCAACGCTTGAATCCAACTTGATATTCCTGGTTAGCATACCTAGAAGCTGCCTCCTAGCACTCTTATCGGGTAGCGGCACGTATATCCTCTTCTGAAACCTCCTAAGGAAAGCCTCATCAAGCCTCCAAGGCTTATTAGTAGCTCCTATCACGAAGAGGTGTAGTCTAGAGTTCTTATCCAGAACACCGTCCATCTCCTTTAAAAACTGGTTTCTAACCCTAGCCTCACCTCCAACCTCAACACTATAAACGCCTAGTAGAGCGTCTACCTCGTCAATGAATATCACCACGGGGAGGTTACCCTTAGCCCTCTCACGAGCGTAGGAGAAAAGCCTTCTAACATTCTTCTCCCCCTCCCCAAGCCACTTACTCATTATGCTAGCAGCATCAACATAGAGGAACTCCCCTCCAACCTCGTTAGCAGTAGCTGTAGCTAGCATAGTCTTACCCGTACCCGGGGGGCCGAAGAGTAGTATACCCCTATGCCAGCCTAGTGGGAAGAGATCTGGCCTCCTAACAGGGTACACTATAGCCTCCATTATAGCCCTCTTAGCATCATCAAGCCCGGCTATGTCGTTGAAGGTTATGTTAGGCTTCTCCCTTACAATGGATGGTGGTAGGAGCTTCTCAAGATCATCGTGCCCCCCCTCACCCCTTGTTTCAACAATATACTCCTCGTCGTCACCGCCTACAACAGGCACCTTTCTAAGCCTATCCTCTAACTCTCTAAGCTTCCTCCTATACTGTCCTATCAACCTCCTATATAAACTTGCTAGAGGGTGTTCTGGGTAGTTTTTAACAATATCCTCTAGGAGCTCCACAGCCCTCTTAAGGTTGGTGTATGCATGCTCGTAATCACCATCCCTCTCAGCCTTAACAGCTGCTAGAGCGTACCTCTTAGCGGAGCTCTCAAGGTAAACCACTGGGTTGCTCATAGGCGTTCCAACCCTATAAAATAGTATGGGTTTAACTGGTGTTTAAAGGAGGCTAGGCTGTTGTAGCCTCAACCTGCCTCCTATGAAGTTTTATGAGACCCTTAGATTGTAGTGATTCAAGGGCGTTCTTAACATCCTCCTGCGAAGCGTTTAAATCCCTTGCAGCCCTAGCAATGTTTATAACGCCACCGCTAACCCTAATGTAATCTAGAAGAGCCTCCTCTAGATCCACCCTAGGGCTCCTAGCCTTAGCTACTATACTATCACTCTCTCTATTAGCCTCAGCTACAGCCCTGGCTATCTCCTCCCTCACCTCCGGGTCAAACTCAACCCTAGCCATTGGTAATAGTGATGCTGTAACCTGAGTATTCCTAATAACCCTCTCCGTAGCCTCAAGAACACTATTAATCCTCATCACAGTCTCAGGGCTAACAGAGGCTAGGTAGTCGTCGGCAGCCTTCATAACATACTCTAGGGGAGCTAGAACCTTAACCATGGTCTCAACATCCCTAGCATCCCTAAGCCTCTGCACAGCTAGAGCTAGAAGCTTACTATAGGTTATAACAGATGTTAGTATCTTCTTCTTCAAAACAACCTCAGCCGCTGCGAGCTCCAGAGACTCGCTATCACCAGCCCTCACAGCCTCAACCATCCTATCATAGTAACTGCTAATCTCACCAACAATCTGCTCTTTAAGCCTATCAACCTCCATCTTAGCAAGCTGAAGCCTAGCAATAACCTCATCGAAATCCACAGGCTGATCCCCAACACCAGGCCTCGAACCAGTTATAGCTGATGTAACCCTCCTAAGCACACTTAAAACCAACCACAACACCCCCCATAGACACTAACCCTTCAACCACCGAGAGTAAATACAGAGCATAGAAGGTTAGAGGAATAACAGAGGGTAACACCCAGATAACACTTAAAGACGAAAGCCAAGCTTAAAAATATGAACCCCCGGCTATGTCAGCTGGTATCTTCAAGGGAAAACACAATTACGTCTCCACAGGTTTACCTTAAAAACAAGGAGTTATGGAGAAGCGCTGGCTCCAACCTACCGGGGTTTTTAGAGTTTCTTCAAACCCCATAGTTTCCTTGCTAGCACCTTCACTCCTGCACCCACACCATCTAGTATCTTTGGGTTTAACTGCATTCTAACCCTTTTAGACGGTGGTTTCAGCTTGCTTAGAGCTTCGCTTAGGCTTAGCACGTGGCTCAACACAGTCTTAGCCCCAAAGTACTTCTCCACTAGGAAGTCCTCGAATAGAGGCTTCCAGGCCGAAGGATCTCTGGTTCTCCTAACTAGAACCATGTACCCCCCTACTACGGGGCCTATCTCCTGCTTAACCCTATAAGCCCTCATAGAAGCTGTAACGGTTTCAGACTCTATGTAACCATGTTTTCTCAAAACCTCTACCATGTGGTTGAAGAGCTCCTCAACCCCCTTACCCCCTATCTTAACCAGGATAACCTCCCTAGCCTCAGGTGGTAGTACTCTAAGCTGTAGCAGAGGACCCCTAGCCGTGGACCTCAAAACAAGCCTGTATTGTCTCGCCTCAACACTCAAACCGATCACCAGAACTAGTATTAGAATGGAAGCCTTTAAAGTTAACCATAGGATGGAATCGTAGGCCACGCTAGAGGACTAGGAGCTTCGAGGGGGTTCGAGGAGCTAGCTGGATTCCTCCTGGCCTTTAAGCCTGCTCTTAGCTTCCTCAAACTCTCTCCATCCAAGTACAAGTGCGATACCAACACCTGCTATCAGCGACCCGACAGCTAAGGCTACCACAGCAGCTGTAACCCTTAGTACTAGTAAGGCCACCTCCTGGCTTGTGTAGAGTACTAGGTAGGCGTAGCCAACGCCACTTAGTATTCCTAGGATTATGAAGGTTAACCCGAGAACCCTAGCTGAAACCAATGGGAGGCCACCTAGCCTAGAACACTACCTCTGAGGTAGTATCCTGGATAACCTCTTCTCACTAACCCTAACCCCAGCCTCAGCTAGGCCCTTTAAAAGCCTATCCAGGAACTCCCTCTGGTCAAGAGACTCCCTTAGCGCCCCGAGGTTAACGATAACAACTTTATTCGTAGAAGGATCGTAAACCCTCAGTATGTCAACCTCCCTACCACCCTCCCTAACCCTATACACATCGACCTGCCTTAAACCAAGAGCTTCAACCAGAAACCTATACCTAGACAAAACCCTAGTCAAAAGCTACACCAAGACCACAATCTAGGAGTTACACTTATAAACCTTTAATCCTCCAAGCAAACCTCGATTGCTACGAGATCGGGCTCAGGCCCCCTCTTAATGGTGGCTCCAAGCCTTCTAGCTATATTGAGGACAGGCACGTTATACCTCCTAGCATAAGCTACTAAACCCTTAATCCCGGCAACTCTACAAGCGCTGCCTAAGCTAGAGCAGAGAGCCGTGCCCAAACCCCTACCCCTAAACTCTCTAGCTAAAACAACACCAACCTCAGCGTAATCCTCCCTACATGCCATGGCCTCAGCAACACCGATGATGACACCGTTGAGCTCAGCCACAACAACCAGAGCCCCACCCTCTACCAGAGAGTCGACGTAGGAGCTGAAGTCTTTAACAACATGATAGAACCTCTCATAGACAGTCTCGCTATCGAGCGACTCATAGAATTTAATCAACCTATCCCTATCATCCCTACAAGCACCTCTAATAACGACCAAGCCCTCATCTACGTGGAGCTCCCTAAACTTAACCCCACAGAGGGGCATCTCCCTAACGGCTGGAGTGGAGCTTTCTAGCACGTGCACCCCTCTTATAATAGTTAACACTAAACAGTATATACTTATTATGTAGCTTATGTAGCGTTATATACGGAATCTCTGTGGGACATAGTATGGGTGGGATTGGGGTCTAGAATCCCAGCTATAACCCGGTATTATTGTAGTATATAAACTTAGTTTTGATACCCTTGTAGGGGTGTTGCCTGTGAGTACCTCTAAGCGTAAGGTTTTGCCTACGGCTTTGACCATTGCTGGTAGTGATAGTGGTGGTGGTGCTGGTATTCAAGCTGATCTTAAGACTTTCGCTGTTATGGGTGTTCACGGCATGTCTGCTATCACAAGTATTACTGCTCAGAATACCAGGGAGGTTAGGGCTATCTACGATCTACCACCTGAGATGGTCTACGCTCAGATCGAGGTTGTCTTCGAGGATTTGGGTGTCGATGCTGCTAAGACTGGCATGCTTAGTAACAGTGATATCATAAGGGTTGTCGCCAAGGCTGTTGATAGGTTTGGGTTCCCTCTAGTCGTAGACCCTGTTATGATTGCTAAGAGTGGAGCCCCTCTACTTAGGGAGGATGCTGTTGAAACCCTCATCAGAGAGCTTGTGCCCAGGGCTACTGTTATAACACCCAATAGGATGGAGGCTGAGAAGATCGCTGGTTTGAGGATAGCTAGCGTTAGAGATGCCAGGGAGGCCGCTAGGGTTATAGTCGAGGAGCTTGGGGCTAAAGCTGCTGTTGTTAAAGGTGGGCACCTGGAGGGGGAGCTCTCCGTCGATGTACTCTACTACGATGGGGAGTACCATGAGTTTAAAGCTAGGAGGATTAACAAGATGACAGATCACGGGACCGGGTGTGCTTTCTCAGCAGCTATAGCAGCTGGTCTAGCTAAGGGTAGAGGTGTTGTTGAAGCTGTTGGGGTTGCAAAGGAGTTTATAACAATGGCTGTAGACTACGGCTTGGAGATTGGAGGAGGCCACGGCCCGGTAAACCCGGTAGCGTGGACTGCGATACCAGCTGAGAGGTATAATGTCCTTTTGGAGTTAGAGAAAGCCCTAGATATACTCAGGGAGAACGCTAGGTACGCTGCAGAGCTAGTCCCAGAAGTTCTAGTAAACATAGTAATGGCGCTCCCCAAACCCTACGCTAGAACCCCCCTGGATGTAGCAGGGGTACCGGGAAGGATCGGGAGGTTTAAGGATGGAATAATAATAAAGGCTAAACCCGAATTCGGAGCCTCAAGTCACATGGCCCGAGCAGTACTAGCAGCAATGGAGTTCAACCCAAAGGTTAGAGCAGCGGCAAACATAAGATACGGTGCCGACATAGAGGAGGCAGTAGAAAAACTAGGACTAACATGGAGTTACTATGATAGAAGAGAGGAGCCAGAAGAAGTTAGAAGAATAGAGGGAGCAACAATACCGTGGGGCGTAAGAACAGCAATAGAGAGAGCAGGCGGAAGAGTCCCAGACATAATCTACGACTACGGAGCACACGGAAAAGAACCCATAACAAAAATCTTCGGAAAAACAGCAACAGAAGTTGCAGAGAAAATGATAAAAATAGGGAAGATAGTAACCAAAACCTAACAAGATAAGCTTTAAAAGCCCCAGCTAACACTAAAATAAAATGCCCCAGCCCGGCCATAGCGGCCGGGCAACACCCGGACCCATATCGAACCCGGAAGTTAAGCCGGCCGCGTTAGGGGCTCCGTGGGGTCCGCGAGGCCCCGCAGGGCCCCTAAGCCGGGGCTGGGGCTCCACCTGGCTGTTTTTGAGCTCCACATAGATTTAGACGGTTTTATATCGGACATAGCCAAAACGACAACATTAAAGGATTTAAAGCCTAGCTATATTGAAGATCGCGCGACTCAGGGCTTAGATGCGTGTGGGAGAGTAGAGGGAGGCCTCTGGCGATAGTGGGTAACGGGCTCCCATAGCTCTCTCAAGCTCGTGTCGCTAGGAGGTATATGGTGGCCGCTATGAACTGCCATCTGCTGGGAAACGGCTCTCCATCTCCAGGTTCCTTGAATCTTTCAGATGTCAGCTTGAGTTTTACCTATGTATACTCCTGAGGGATCCTCTGGGAAGTGTGGAGACTTACTGAGCTCTGAGTTGTGTTGTGCGCTGGGAGTGTTGGTGAGGTTGCTTGCTGAATATTGTAATCTAGTAAATCTGGGGGCCTTTAGAACTTGGAAGGCAACTCTTTAGGTGGTTTACTCAAAGCTTTAATCCGCTTAGCGTGTTATGTATTTAAACATTAACTCCTAGAATATTTCATGGTGTTTCCATGCTTTTAGTGGTGGACGGTGGTTTCGTTAGGAGAGCTACTTTACAAGATTATGTTGAGGCTGTTGGTGCTTTGTTGAATCTCGTTCCTCCCGGTTTCGTTGTATCATATGGTGATATAGCTAGGCTTCTCGGTGTAAGCCCTCGTTTTGTTGGTTTTCTGTTATCTCTTAATAGTAACCCTATAGTAACCCCTTGTCATAGGGTTGTTAGGTTTAATGGAGGTTTGGGTGGTTATAGTGGTTTTGGTGGTGTTAGGTTTAAGAGGAGGCTTTTGGAGCTTGAGGGTGTTAGGTTTAGGGGTGACCTTGTTTCTAGGGATTGTTTTATGAGTTTAAGGAGGTTGTTTGATTAAATGTGCTACTGTGTTTGCTGGTTTTCACTTCCAGGTTATGAGGCCTGTTAGGTACTCGTGTATCTTCTGCGCTACATCTAAGCCTGATTTGAGTGCTGGCCCTATTAGGCTTGGTCCATGTTTTACATCTCCTGCTGCGAAAACCTTCTCCCTTGTTGTCATGAAGTGCTCGTTAGTCTTAATGGTCCCATCTGGGTTTAACTCTATCCCATACTCTCCGGGCTCGAAGGGCGGTGTTGGCTCCTCCCCTATGGCTTTGAATACGTAGTCGAACTCCTCCTCGAACTCCGAGCCTGGTATTGGTTGTGGTTTAGGCCTCTTCTCCCCTGCTACCTTTTCAAGCTTCATCTTTATAAACCTTGTTACCCTACTACCGTCCTTCTCGTAGAAAGCTATGGGTTGCGTTAACTCCCAAATCTTAGCTCCGAGCTTTTCAAGCCTTTCAAACTCCGAGAGCCTCATAGGGGCTAGCTCCCTGGTCCTCCTATAGCTTAGCACAACCTCGTCGACATCGCTCTTAAACTCGTGATATGTTAGGAGAACTGTTACTATGTCAGCTGCTGTGAGACCAGCACCTACAATAAGGATCCTACCCTTAGGTTTAACCACCTCACCCCACGGTATGTGGCCGTAGCGGGCCATGTGAACCTCTACAAGCCACTCCGCAGCCTGTAAAACCCATGGTAGATCCTCGCCTGGCACATCAAGCCTCCTAGTCCTCCAAGTACCTGTAGCTATGAGGATTGCATCGAAAGACTCTATTATCTTCCCTAAAGGTATATCCCTACCAACCTTAGTGTTTAAAACAAACCTAACACCAGCATCCATAAGCTCCCTAATAGAAGCCCTGATCTTCTCCTTGTTAACCCTATCATCTGGGATGCCGAAGAACATCATACCACCAGCTTCAGGTAGCATATCAAATACAATAACATCGTGACCACGACATCTTAGAACACCAGCTGCCCCGAGACCCGCTGGGCCAGCACCTATAATCGCCACCCTTTTACCCGTAGGGGGTGGTATGTTCTGACATCTAAGAAACTTCATAGGCAACCCCATATATAACTATCAAGGTCACCGTATATAAAGATTGCTATTTATAAATTTAAAATATAATAGTGGGAGGCTTTAGGACTCGCTAAACCCTAAGGTGATTAAATACTCCTCAATCAAAGTAGCATAAGGCTTAATCATATCTAAAACCTCCTCAGCCTCCCCCTTTTCAAGCTCACGCCTCCCAGACCAGAACCCTCTAACCTGAGACCACCTAGGTATAACGTGGACGTGGAAGTGGAATACAACCTGGCCTGCTGTAACACCTGAGTTGGTTACAACATTAACACCTGGAGCTCCCAGGTTAACCCTGTATATCCTTGCAAGAGCTGAAGCTACAACCCAAACCCTTGCCAGCACCTCGGGCGGAGCTTCATGAACGCCCTCGTAGTGCTCCTCACTTAACACTAGTAGATGCCCTTTACTAACAGGGTACTTATCTAGTATCACTTGAACCCCGTTACCCTTGTAGAGTGTATAGCTCTCCTCCTCACCCCTAACGATCCTGCAGAACACGCACTCCAACCTAGAGCACCTCACTACACCTATACTAGAATCCACTCCTATAACATATTATATATAGGCTTACCACCACTCCAAACATGGGATGATGCCCTCTGGCTAGGAGGAGGAGTTTGATAAGACAGGTTATAGTGAGGTTTAAGCTAGCTGGAGCTAGCGACTACGAGGTTGGGGTTAGACATAGGGAGGGCGGTGTTGGTGAGAGGATTGTCTACATTAAGTTTTCAAGGATCGCAAGTGCTGGTAGGTGGGCTTTGGAGCTCGATGATGGTGTTAGCATACCCTACCATAGGGTTGTCGAGGTTAGGGATGGGAAGGGGGCTGTTGTTTGGAGGAGGTAGTTGAGGGTTATAACTTTAGGGTTATTGCTAGAAGTGGTTTATTCAAGCCTGTGTTTGACGGTGAGAAACTTATAGTGCCTTGGAGGCTACTTGAGCTAGACGCTGTCTACGGCCTGCTAGGTGATAGTATTTCAGGTGTGCTACTAGCACCGGTGGTTAGGGCTAGCCCTAGGGCCTCTCGTTTGGTGGAGCTCTACAGATCCAGGGTTTTATTTGAGGAGTCTAGATGGCTTAGGGGTGTGTTAGGCCCCATAGCTAGGGTGGTTGTTTTAAGGCCCGAGCTTTACCCCATCCTCAGGATGAGGAGGCTTCTAGATCTATACTGTAGTGTTTACGTGGAGGCTCTAAGCAACCTAGGCCTTGAAGCCCTCTCCTACGTTAGGAGCATTAGGGTTTGGGGGGCTAAGAGCCCCTCGCTTAAGATACCACTCAGGCTATGGAGTAGGGGGGAGTGTGACTTAGGCGAAGCCCCTTTACTAGAGAACCCCTGGGCTCTCATTAGGGTTCCTGAGGGTTCCATATGCTTAGATGGGCTGAGCTACGAGGAGCTAGCATCTCCCTATGTGGGGGAGCGTGTTGAGTGTAGTAGGATTAGCATTCTACACTCAATAACACTATGTAGAGGGCCTCGTGGAGTGGTTGCAGTTAAGGATTACATGGCGTCATCGTTTAAGTGGATACCAGCGTTTCTAGCATCAGCTCCAACATCTAGGTTTCAAAGGGACCCTAGGAGTAGAGCTGTAACAGAGCTTGTTTACTCAAGACTACTCAGAGGTGTTGTAAGGACACCTAGAACACTATCATTAAACCTCAACGGGGGAAGGGTTGTAGCTGTTAAAGAGTACATAGCTGGTAGACCTGTACTAGAGATAAGGGATCCCAAGGCTTGGAGGGGGGCTGGGAGAGCTCTAGCTAGAGTACACAACCTAGGGTATACACTAGGCGATGCTAACCCAAGTAACTTCCTGGTAACAAGGGATGGCATAGCTGTGGTTGACCTAGAGCAGGCTAGAAGAGCTACACCTAAGAGTATTGCATGGGATATAGTGACTGCTATAGCCTACACCCAGCTAATGGGTGTAGATGCAAACCTCCCATTAGAGCTGCTAAGAGAGTACTTGGAGGAGGCTAGCACTCCAAGAAATATACTGCTAAGAGAGCTTCTAAAACCAGAGCTCCTAACACCGTACATGGTCATGCCTTTCAAGTTACCGGAGGCGATAAAGATAATAGCCTCGGCGGCCGCCTCGTAGCCATCACCACTCCAGGTCTAGGTTTAGGAATTTAAACACTGGGCCACCTCTAATTCACGGTGTTAGAGTATGCCAAAGGACCCTGTTTGCGGTATGAACGTCCCGGAGACTGTACCTTATAAGCTAACGTATAAGGGTGTAACCTACTACTTCTGCTGCGAGGATTGCCTAGAGGAGTTTAAGAGCGACCCGGAGTACTATCTAAGTAGGATGCAGAAGGAACCTCATAAACACTAGCGTAGGTGGGCCCTCGTAATGCCCGTGGACATCGTATGCGGCATGGAGGTCTCGGCTGGGACGAGGTTTAAGACAGTCTACAAAGGCAAGATATACTATTTCTGCAGCGACGTCTGTAGAAGGGCTTTCGAGAAGAACCCAAACTACTATTTGGAGCACGGGCCTATAGGTAGGATGCCGGAAGAGGGTTAGAATGAAGCCCAGCTGGAACACAACATTTTTTCTCCTCCCAGTCATAGGGCTTGTAGCGGCCATCCTAGGCTACATGGATTTCAAGAGCGGAGGCTCCCTATGCCCCAGCGGCATTGATGTGTTAGACTGCTCCAGAGTCTATGTTATCCCACAGGCTAGAATCCTAGGGGTGCACTTATCCGAGGCCGCCCCAGCATACTTCCTAGCACTCTCTATCTCAGCGATACTAAACCTAGCCTATAGGAGAAGGGAATCTCTGATAGCATACCTAGCGCTCTCAATAGTAGGACTAAGCATAGTCCCATACCTAGTATACCTGGAGCTTATGGTAGCTAGAGCTCTATGCCTCTACTGCACCGTAATGCACGTAGCCATCGTAGGGTGCTCTATCCACTCCACAATTCTCTGGACACGCTCTTAGACATTCTAAGACCAACCTATATGTTTAAAACCCCATCTACCTTAGGTTAGGGAGGGTATGAAGTGTCGGTTAGATTGTTAATAGCGTTGTCTATAGTGTCCATCCTATCGATACTCCTATCATACTATCTCCACGACCCTCAGACCCCTGTATTTCAAACCGGGCTCAAGTATAGTGATGTAGTCCACGGTGTTTTCAACACCCGCTTTAACCCAGGGGATAGGGGGCTTTGGTTTAACTATGACAGGCTTGAGGCTCTTAGGGGCGGGTATAGGCTATGCCCTATACCCTATGTTGATTATAAATTCGAGTACCCCCCCTTAGTAGGCCTTCTATTCTTTGCTTCAACATGTACCGGTATAATGGTTAGCCTTCCAAGGGTTTACAGCCCCGAGGATTACAGTGAGCTTGTTAACGATGTTCTACTTATCCACTATAGAATTCAGGCTATCGCCCTCTCCCTAGCGTTTCTCACTACAATACTGTTAACAGCCTCCCTTCTAAAGGTTTATAGGGTGGGGTTGTGGAGAGCTCTCCTAATACCACTCCTGCCTTCGACAACAATCTACCTCATCTATAACTGGGATGTTCTAGCCGCGTTATTCCTTGTAGCTAGCCTCTACTTCTACATAAGGGGGGACTACAGGCTATCAGGGTTCATGGCAGGCCTCTCTGTTTCAACGAAACTGTTAACAGTTGTAGCTGCGCTCTCTCTAGCAACCACAATAGCCTTAAGGGATAGGAGGGGGTTCTCAGAATACACCCTAGCATTCCTACTTGCTGGAGCAGGCCCCTACGCCCTCCTCTACCTAATCTCTCCACGAGGCTTCGTTGAGCTCGTAAACCACCATGCTGGCTGGTATTGCGAGAACTGCATATACATGCTACTCGTAAGAGACATATGGAGCCCCCTGCATAGGATCCTAGCGGCCTTCACGATAGGATTTTCTGTAGCAGTACTACTAGTAGCCTCCACCAGGGGCTCCAGGAGGCTCCCAGAGCTACTCTTCGCCTCAACAGCAACACCAATAGTGCTTAACTACGTATTCACACCTCAAATGATGTTAATGATCACACCGGTAGCTGTGATAGCGTTAAAAGGGCCTGCGCTCCTAGCGTACATAGTGGCGGACGCCTTTAACAGCCTCATAATAATATCCTTCTTCAGAGACCTAGCAAACAGCAACCCGTGGACCCTAGAGGGGTTGACGCAGAAGATAGCCCTACTAAGGAACATCATACTCCTAGCACTACTCACAACAACACTATACAAACTCGCAGATCTGAAGCTAGAAGCTAGGGGAGCGGAAACAGGAGGGGGCGGCTGGTTGAGACGCTGCGAGCATAGAACATGAAACCTTATATAACTTAGCACTACAGCCTACCAGCTGGATGAGGAGATGGTAGGGTTTAAGGGTAAAGCATTTTATGTTAGGAGTGTCTTCGATAGGATAAGCTCTAGGTATGATTTAATGAATAAGGTTATGAGCTTGGGTTTTGATGGTGTATGGAGGAGGAAGGCCGCACAGTTATGCGGAGTGTCTAGTGGAGGCTTATGCCTCGATGTATGCACAGGCTCCGGCATGCTGGCCTTGGAGTTAGCTAAGCTCGTACGTCCAGGTGGTAGGGTGTACGCTTTAGACTTCTCATCTAGAATGCTCTCAACAGCATACTCGAGAATATCGAAACCCCCCTACTCTGGTTTAGTAGAGTTAGTTGAGGGCGACGCCTTAAACCTGCCATTCAAGGACAGTGTATTCGATTGCACTACGGCAGCATTCTGCCTTAGAAATGTAGAGGACTTAGAGGTAGCTCTAAGGGAGATGGTGAGGGTGACAAAACAGGGGGGTAGGGTGGTGGTGCTAGATCTATCAAAACCATCCAACAAAGTCTATAGGAAGCTTAACGAGATATACCTTAAGGCCGTAGTCCCAGTATTAGGTAAGATAATAGTGGGGGAGAGCGACCCATACGCATATATGCACTCGTCACTCATAAAGTTCCCTGTTAAGAGGGAGCTAGCGGAGATAATGAGTAGAGCGGGGCTTGACGGCATTAAATACTATGAGTTTAACCTAGAAATGATAGCCATACATGTTGGGGTTAAAAAGACATAACCCTCTCCCCGCCTTGAAAAGGCGAGTTTGCTAGGCTTTAATATCATCGAGGGAAGCGTGAATGATAATCTGTTTAAGTTGTCCGTGCTATAAGGTGTTTTGCTACGAGCTCGTAGAAAGGATCTCCTTCCCCCAGCTCCTCATAGCTATGAGGCGGGTTCCAGCCGGGTATGATTCTCCTGATTTTCTCCAGTTTCACCATCGAGCCGTATATCCTAGGTTCTCTAACCTCTATAGCCACAGCCCTTCTAGCCCCCTCTATGTACCTCCTAGCCTCTAAGGTTATACCGTATTGTTCTCTACCTACCAGCTCCCACACCTTCTCAGGGCTCCCAATAACCAGCCTCCCTACCTTGAACTCACCTACTATGCTTTGAGTGTTACCGCTAGCGTAAACTATAACTGTAGAGCCCTCCACAGGGGGTTCCAGGCCTGTTAACCTCCTCAACTCAAACCTCTTACGGCCCTCTAACACAGCCCTAGCATACCCAGGCCTAATGCTCATTACATATAGTTTCGCCAACCTCCAACCCTCCTAGAGGGTCTCCAACCCCAGCTTCTCTACAACCTCGGCTGGCTTAACTCTATACTCTTTAGAAGCTACTATAAATGTTATCATTTCAACCTCAAGCTTCAGGAGTACTAGGCTAGCCGTTATGAAGGCTGGGTTGAAGGGGTAGCCTGACATGGAGCTTATAGCCCTAGACTTTAGGTTGTAACGGGAGCTCCTCATAGAGTTGAATAGTATCTCGTAGACGCTCTTACCCTCAACCCTTATATCCCTGAGTAGCCCCCTAAGCTCGCCCGCTAAGCTCACGGGATCCGCCTCCCTCTCGTATAAACCCTTAAGCTCCTCTAACGGTGCACCACATAGGGTAACCTTCCTCCCCATAACCATGTCTATAAACCTAGATGGGATGTCGAGGTGCCTGGCCATCACAAGAGCTGAGAGCAGCCTATACTCTATGTGTGGGCATAGCAGCCTCTCAAGCCCAGATCTCTTCCCAGAGCTTAGGCCCTCCATGGAGTCGTTGTACAGCCTTGCTATAAGGAGTGGGATTGCCCAGAGGGGTGTAGCTCCCCCCTTAAGCTCCCTTGTAACTCTTAGGGCTGGCTCGACGTACTTGTAAGCCCATGTATCCTCTGTGAACTCAAGGATCTTCTGTGATGATGCTAGGAGCTCCGGATCCCTTAGAATATTATATGTTAGAGTCCCCTCATAGAAAGCTGATGGTAGCTTCTCCTCGACAGGCTTACCTACAGCGGATCTATAGGCTATAATAGTTACATCCCTTAAATCCTCCTCCCTCTCAAGAGCTAAGACGATGTTGAGAGCCTCGCCTGGAGTAACCTTAGCCATATGCCTTATTGTTTTAAAGTAGCCACCCCATATGGATGTAAGAGCTTGGGTTAACGTTTTAGCCTCCCCAACCCCGGGGTACATAGACTCTCTCAGCGTTATCAAAGCCTCGCCTAGATCCTTAGCTAGAGCTGCCTCCCTCAAAACATCGGCCCTTAGAAGTCTAGATTTTATAGCTCTAGCTACCACCGCGGCTTGAGCGTATCCTACGGGATCCCTCAAACCTAGACACCTTGAGCCATCCTCTTAACCTCCTCAAAGACATCTCTAACAGCTTTCTCAAACCTAGCAGTAGACCTAGCCTCAATGGATTTAAGCTCCTCATCAAGCCTCCTCTCAAACTCAACCCTCAAAGCCTCCTCCACCTTCAAAGCCTCCTCCCTAAGATCAGCTATGATACTAGCTAGGACAGCCTCAATATCCTCCCTCAACTCCCTAGCCATATCATCCCCAAACCTAACCAGATCGTTTGACTTGGAAACAGACTCATCATACAACCTCTTAAGCTCTCCCTCAAACCAGCCAACAGCCTCAGCCAGCCTGGAGACACCGCCTTTAGACAATTTAAGCGCCCTTAACGTCTAACAGCTACACACACCCTAAAAACATTATATTAACCTAGAATGGTGTCTAGGACGAGCATAATAACGAACCCTAGGAAGAACCCGGCTGTAGCCTTCTTCTCAGCTCCACTCCTATGGCTTTCCGGTATGGCCTCATGGCTTACAACGTATATCATGGCCCCCGCTGCTGAGGAGAGGCCTAGGTATAGTACTTGTGGGTGCCCGAATAGGATGACCGCTAGAGCTGCCGCTACGACTTCGCTAAACCCGCTTAGAGCTGCTACTAGTACTGCTAATAACCTGCTCCCCGTTATGGCTAGTATTGGGAGTGCTACTGCTAGCCCTTCAGGCATGTCTTGCAGGCTTATGGCAAGCCCTACCTTGACACCTTCTATGCCGGAGTAAGCTGAGGATACTCCTATAGAGTAGCCTTCTGGTATGTTGTGTATTATGATAGCTAAGGCTACAAGCCAGGCTGTTTTAACCTTGCCCCTAGCGACACGCCACCCCTCAAATCCCTTGAATATGTGCTCGTGGGGTAGAACCTCGTTGGCAACCGCTATGGCTAGAGCTCCTATTGTGAATCCTACTAGTGCTATGAGGAGGCCGCCACCTTCTATGGATGGTAGGAGGAGGCTTGTGAAGCTAGCTACTATCATGACCCCGCTGCCGAACCCTAACCCTACATCTATTAGGTTGTTGAGCAGGTCGTCCCTCCCCCCTCTAACTAGGAGTACTGGGAGGGCGCCTATGGTAGTGCATAGCATAGCTAGTGTTGACATGAGTAGGGCTATAATCACAGTGTTTCCGCGAGCCACACCTTCAAGGAGCTCCAAGACTAAATCTAAGGTGCTCGACCCTGCTCACCTCTCTTCCAAGCCCTAGGGTATAAGCCTGGCTCTAGCACAACCCTCACCGGTTCTACAACAATACCTCTACTGGCTTCAAGAACCTCGTTGTAGTCCATTAAGGATCTCCCTACAGCCACGAGCTCCCCCTTAAGTGTTAGGAGGGCTACAAGCTCCCCCTTCTTAACCCTATTGCTAACCATAGCAACACCTGGGGCTGCGAGCTTAGCACCGTTAACTATACTCTCCACAGCTGTATCCCTCAACACTATCTTAGGCATCTGGCATACAAGAACCTCTCCAGGCAATATAGCTCTCCTAATCAAATCCTCCCTACCCTCACTCCTCCAAGCGTAGACAGCCTCAGAGAGCTCCTGCAACCTGACGAGGTTAAGGTTCTCAGTAAAAGGCCCTGTCCTAATCCTCCTCAACTCCCTCATGTGAGCCCCTACACCCAACATCAACCCTATATCCCAGCATAGCTTCCTCATATAAGTCCCGGCATCACAGCTAACCCTCATGAGAGCCATGCTGCCCGAGTATTCGAGGAGCTCTATCTCATACACATTACGCCTCCTAACACTCCTCTTAACACTACTTCTAAGAGGCGGCCTCTGGTATATCGTTCCAGTGAACTCCCTGAGAACCCTCCTAAGATCCTCCTCCGCCACATGCCTATGAAGTTGCATAACGCACACGTACTCCTTAGAAGAGTGCATAACATAACCTATAAGCTTAGTCATACTACTCAAGGCTATAGGTAGGACACCTGTAACCTTGGGATATCCCCGCCCCCGCCATCCCTAAAATACGGGGAGCTCTAGGGTCCCACCGTGACCGGCCTTCTGCACGTTAAGCAACCTTTTAACCCAGGCTACAACCTCATGGCTAGTAGGGCCGGGCGGCTTATCAAGATTAACAACACCGTACTCGATATACTTCGCTATAGGCCTCATAGTTGGAACCCACCCATACCCCTCACCTGTCCCCTCATCAACCTTAACATGAAACCTCTCTTCAAACCCGCAAAGCCCACCTAGACCCTCGATAAACCTCCTCCCTAACCCTGTTAAATCAACACCTACAGACTCCTTCAACTCCAACTCCACCCATGAGCTTTACCAGGTGCATCTTAAATCCTATTATCTTAGCTTAATCACACCCCCCTTGGATTGAGATGTGCGAGCTGGCTGTTTATGCTAGGACCTAGATGTGAGCTGGTAGTGGTTTAACCGCTTGCCTCATATAGTCTTCAAGCCCCGCCCCTCTTATAGCTTCCAAGACCTCCTCATCTGTAGCCTCCGGTCTTATGTCTATCTTCTTATCTAGAGGTTCTATGTGGTTTATGTTAACCTTCCTCCTTCTAACACCTGTTAGGTTTTTAGGTCCCGTTACTAGTACGTAGTTTTGATCTATTATAGCTACTATTACACACTTCCTCCCAGCCTCTCTACCTCTTATCTTCACACACAGCCTTCCAACCTCTATAGCTGGCATTCCCGGACACCTAGGGGTTAGCATTGGGGTCTAGGTTTAAAAGGTTTCCTATCCCAGCTATCCTCTGGTTTTATAGCCTAGCTTTGATATCCTCGTCTCCACAGCTGTTTTTATGATCTTATAGGCTTCCTCTATATCGTAAACGCTTGTATCCACTATTAGATGGAATACTGTGAGGTCTAAGATGTCAACGCCATAGTATCTTTTAAACCTAGCCCAGTGGCTCTCCTCCCTCTCCAATATCTCCTCTAGGGCTTCCCCTAGGCTCCTCCCATCCCTTCTAGCTATCCTACCAGCCCTTACGAGGAGAGGAGCTTTAACGTAGACTAGGACATCAGCTCTACCAGCTAGCATCCACGCTGCGATATGGCTATCAACCACTATGTTACCCTCACATGCAACCCTAATGGTCCTCCTCTCTATCTCAAGATCAATACTGGGATCCCCCTCAGCCAGCTTATTCAACTCAACGACATCAATGTTCCTCTCCCTAGCTAGAGCTCTGAAAGCCATACCACTACTATAATACCTTAAGCCGAGATCCTCGGCAAGCCTCCTAGCATAGGTAGACTTACCAGCGCCCGGAGGGCCTGAGATGACTATCAAAGGCCCCCTCTTACTACAGCTTTCGAGAGGAGCTCCGCCAGACATGTCGAGCATAAGTATCCACCATAAGGCCTATTAGGCCTCCTCTTACTCCTAGCAAAACCCCTAATCTCGTAAGGGAACCCCCTGGGGACACCGCCTAGAGGCCTACCACACCTCCAGCAAGTAGGCTTACCAGGCCTCCTCCTCTCAAAGTGTACAATAGTCTCACCACCAGGAGTCCTCCTATAAACCCTCCTCCAACTCCTACTCCTAAGAGCAGGTCTAACCAAGCCAGCCCACCAATAAAGCTAAAACCAGAAGAGCAAACCCTATAAACAAAACAATACCCGTACATCAACACCTCCATACCATCTTTAACCTTATACGGATGTCACGAGATCTCAGCGTGGATTAGTAGCTTCCACGTAGGGGTGCGAGCGTTAACCCAGAGGCTAAGCTATATAGGCTTAGTGTATGATCTCTCCCCACCCTAAAGAGCGGGGAGGGGTCATTTAACCCTGGTGTGGAGGTTTAGCCTGTTGGCCCCTTTAGCGTCTTCATCGTCTTTATTGCTATTGGTAGTAGTTTGTACCCCGCCTCTACGACCCCTAGGGTTCCTTGTTTGCATTCTGTTTCGTTGAACGATCTCTTTCTATCTGGTAGTTTTGGGTTTGATAGCATTACTGGTACTGGGTCTTCGCTGTGTGCTTTCAAGCTCCATGGTGTTGAGTGGTCTGAGGTTACTATTACCAGTGTCTCCTCTAGGTTTAGTTTGTCTAGTAGTGTTTTGAAGTAGTACTTGTCTATATCCTCTATAGCTTTTATCTTACCCTCCAGGTCCCCGTCGTGTCCAGGCTCGTCAGGGCCTTTTAGGTGTACGTATACTGCATCGCTCCCCATAAGCTCTCTTACCGTTAGCCTTGCCTCCAGCTCTAGGAGCTCCCTCCTGCTCTTAGCCTCCTCTACGTTAACCTCTGCTACCTTCATGCCTAGAGCTCTAGCTATGCCGACCTCCACTGGCATCTCAGCTATGCATGTGAATTTAAGGCCGAACTTCTCCTCTATAGGCTCTGTTGGCGGCCTCCTATCACCTGCGTCTCTCAACAGCACAGCGTTGGCCTTAAGCTTCCCCGAGCTCTCCCTAGCCTTGTTCACAGGGTGCTCCTTCAACACCTCTACGGCTTTAACTGTGAACTCGTTGACGAGCTCCGCTGAAAGCCTAGCCTCGAAGGCATCCACTAGGGGTTCGGCCTTCCTAACGTATGGCTCGTATGATGGGAGGGCTACGCTTATAAACCCCCTCCTCTCGTAGGCTGGATCAGTATTACTAATCATAGCTGAAAGCCTGTGATCCAAGTGTCTTATTACTAGAACACCCCTATGCGATATAGTGGCTTTGAAGGAAGCCTCAGCCCTACCACCACCGAGCTTCAAACCATCAAGGGCCCTTGCGAGCTCCCGGGCCTCCCAGCTACTCAAACCCCTACCAGCCCTCCTATCAACAATCCTAAGGGATACAGGGTCGACTGTAGCAAAGTTAGCTCTAAGAGCAAGCCACCCATCTGAGAAGTGGACACCAGCACCTAGAGCCTCAAGGGGCCCCCTACCAGTATAATACCTATCAGGCTCGTAGCCGAGGAGGGAGAGGACAGCAACATCACTCTCAGGAGCAACACCGGGCCCAACAGGGTGCATAAGACCGCAGAGACAGTGGGAGGCTAGAGAGTCGATACTAGGCTTATGGGAGAGCTCCAAAGCCCTAGCACTAACACTAAAACCATCAGAAGCACCATCCAAAACAACGTAAACAAGCTTCAAAACACACCACCACACGCTCAAAGGGGGGTGAAGGAATTTAAAAGCATGTATAACGCGCTATGACATTGAACTCAATGCACATGTGAAGGTGGCATGGGATAGGGTGAGGAGGCGTTTCTCCTATGGAGTTGGTAGCGGGGGGTGGATTTGAACCACCGACCTCGGGGTTATGAGCCCCGCGGGCTGCCAGGCTGCCCTACCCCGCTGTTTCACCCCGCCAAGGTATATGTATTACTGGGCTGGGCTCTTATAGCTTTCGCTTGAACCCTAGGTTGCCGGCTCCCCGTTTAGATCGGTTGAGGTGAGAGGATCCTGTTAACGTCGGACTGTGATCCTCTCCTCACAGCTCAGCCTGGCTAGGACTCCTCATCCAAGTGTTATCTTGTGTCTAGGGTTAATCTACTTTACTATTTAACGCTTCTGCTTCCCTATCCTGGCTTTCGCTACCTCTATAGCCTCTCTTAGAACCTCCTCTACGTCAGAGCTGGCTATGCTGGGGCTCGGCCCCGGGAGCTCTGGGGGGGCTGTTATACTGTGTATCCTCTCTAGGGCTTGTTGAACCTCCATTACCATATGCCTAACATCCGGGGGTGCATGCTGTTTAAGCGGCTCCACAGCCTTACCGGCTACGAGAGATGCTCTTAGGAGCTCTGGGGAGGCGGTGCCTAGGACTAGGAGTGTTTCAAGCCTTAGAGCTATCCTCTCTAACACCTCGTTTAAAGCCTCTAGTCTAACAGCCCCCTCTATGTCGTTTAAACTCTCAAGCCTAGACCTGGCAACCCTAATCCTAACCTGAGCTCTTCTAACCTCTGTTAGGGCTTTCACAATATAACCCCTAAGGTTGCTTTGAGCCCCGCTAAGCACTAGAGGGACACCACTATACCCTAGGGTTCCTAGAAGGTTAAAGAGGGAAGCTCCCCAAGGTCTATGCTATCTCTCAAGGTGTCAGCCTAGCCATTTGAATATGAATACTATCACAGCGTAAACCTGCTTTGTCTCTAGGAGCTCCTCCGTGTGGAAGCATGAAACTATCACAGCTTCGGGGGCGAACCTCTTGCTATGCCCTTCCACGAATACTGGGATTAACCCTGTGTTGGGGTCGTATACTGAGGGTATGAGGGTTACGTTTGCTAGAGCTGGGCAACCGCTGATTAAACCCTTCTCCCTAACGGCTGTTAAGCCCTCTAAGCTTAACCTGTATATTAGAGCGTTTAACACGCTCTCCACGTTACCCCTAGGGCTTCCAGTGAATCCCGGGAAGTGTATTACTCTTTGCTGCGGTGACCTAGAAGTCTCGCTCGAATACTTCGTCCCGAAGGGTGATGGGGCGAAGGGGTCTATCCTATAGCCTATTCTAAGCATTTGGAATGACTTGGGGAAGTCTGCTACCCCATGGCTTACAATAGTCGTAGTCCCGTATGTTGAAACCTGTGGTATTGGGGAGGCGTAGCCTATGGTTGTGTTATCCGGTATCAATATTATGTAGCCCTCGTAGAACACCAGATATGTTTTACCGGGTTCCGCCCTGAACATTGGTAGGAGTGCTGAGGCCTCATCCTCGTTACCTGTTAGGATCCTAGCTAGTATCCTTATCTGAGTCTCATTCCATGTCGAGCCATCCGCTACAGTACGCCTCTCAGCCCCAACTGATACCCAGTACCCGTAATCCCACCAGGTTACCACTAGGGAGTCCTCGCTCGTATTAGCTTTAAGGTATTCTAGAGCTCTAATCCAGGCATCGTTTATAGGCACTAAAACCTTGTCACGCGATGTTAGAGGTCCTAGACCTGATGTGAGTATCTGGGGGGCTCTAACACTACTAACATCGTATCCCGCCTTAGCATAGTAGGCTGAGCTTAGCAAAACCACCACTACTAGCGTTAAAGCTGTGAAGAGCCTAAGATCGTCTACTACAAGCTGCCCCCTACGCCTTCCAGCATGGATAATCCTCTCACCCGACATCCACAAACCTACAGCTAGCCCTGCAGCTACAGCTGTATAGTAGGAGGACATCTGGAGGAAGTAGGCCATGTTGTAGGAGGCGTAGGACATCAGTAGGGCCATTAGGGTTAAGCCTAGGGTTACATGATCTAAGCTGCTACCCCTCCCCGTATACCTAGTGTATAGTAGGTACGCTAGCCCGGCAATGGATAGGAGTAGAGGCACCCCTATCTCCCTGGCAAGATCGCTTAGCGCAAGAGGGCTGTGCTCGGCCACGCTCTCAGCTAGAGGGCTAAACTCTCTTATCCCAAGAGCTAGAAGCAGTCTACCTGGAACGCTTAAAACCCCGGTTACTATAACAGCTAAACCCGCTATAACACCTACAGCTAGGATCCAGGCGTGGATAGCCCTGCTGTAGGGGATGAGCCTACCTAGTTTTAAAGCATCCCAGTAGACCTCCACCGCGTAGAGTAGGAGAGCCCCCACCACGCCAAGGCCTAAGCCACTTAGGAAGTAATCATAGCCAACGCCAGGGTATAGGGAGGTTAGAAGTACAAATGGGGCCATGGAGGATGCGTAGATGGCAAGCCTATCCCTGCTAGGCCTCCCATGGACTAGGGGGTCTAAGAGTATTATCAAGGCCATGGAGACTGCTATGAAATGGTAGCCACCCCACGTGAAGGCTACGAACCCAGCTGAAACCCCTGAAAGAACCCCGTAAACCAGGCTGAGGCGGCCGGAGCTCTTGAAGGCTTTAACGAGGAGTATGTAGAAGAGGGTTATGAAGACCGCTGCTACAACCATCTTCTCAACGAAACCCACGGTAGTCCTAGCTATGGCGCCTGGGGCTAGAGAGAATATAGAGGCTGACACTAGACCCCCAAACCTAGACCCTGTAATTGAGGTTACTAGAACGTAGGAGAGCACTATAGTGGCAACCCCGGCGAAAACAGGGAATAAAGCAATCCAATCCCTCAAAGTCAAACCAAAAAGCCCCCCTATAGGGTAGGTTAGAGCGGCCAGCCAAGACGTACCAATATACTCCTGGGCCAGAAAATCCCTACCATAAGGATACCAGAATAAGGTAACCCTACGGAGCTCGCTAAAGCTTAGAAGCCCCTTCTCCTGGAAATGCTTCGCAATCCAATACATAGACCATGGATCGGCCTCGTCGAGCTCCAACCCATACTTAATAGCAGGGAGCATCCTAAGATAAGCCCCCAGAGCGACGAGAACAAGCAAAACTATAACAGCTAGAACGCGAGAGCTCCTCGAAACAAGTTGAACCAAAGAGCTCTTAAAATCAACACCCACCCCTAACACCACCCTCGACATTAAAACTAGACAAGCCTATTAAATCTAGGATCTAAGCGGCCACCAGGAGCTCTGACCCAGCGACACCTAAAGCCCGCAGCTCAAAGCCAGCGCTGAGCTCCTCAAAGATATGTTTCAACTGCAACTTCTACCCTAGCTATATCGCTTATAACATCTACAACTCCGTGGCCTTTAGAGGAGCAGTATTGTTTAAGATACTCAACCTGCTTCTCCAAACCACCCCTCTAATCCTAAGCCTCCTAACTCCATAGGCCTCAATAACCTTTTCTAGATAAACGCCACTCTAGTTGAGATGGCATCAAATTGGGTTTCCTGGGTAACTCTGCTTTTTCCCCATGACGGGGTCTGTGGGCTCCCATATTTCTAGGTTTGCTCTTGGCTGGTGGGTTTACCATATTTTAGGCCTTAGGTAGCGGGTTCTCTGAGCTCTAGGGGAGGTGGATTTCATTTATAGGGTTTCCCCTGAGTGTTATATTTATATTGGGAGGTGGTGTTTTGTTGCATAAGCCTATTAGAGTTGTTATACTTGGTGCTGGGGGAAGGGATTTCCATAATTTTAATGTTTTCTTCCGTGATAGGGAGGAGTTTAGGGTTGTAGCTTTCACATCAACTCAGATCCCGGGGATTGATGGTAGGGTTTATCCCGCGGAGCTTGCCGGTAGACTGTACCCTAATGGTGTTCCCATTGTTTCAGAGGATGAGCTAGAGTATGTTATGGTTAGGGAGGATGTTGACATGGCTGTGCTCTCCTACAGTGATTTAACGTATGAGGCTGTTGGTAGGCTTATGAGCAGAGTTCTAGCTACGGGAGCTTCATTCATGGTTTTAGGGCCTAGGGAGACGATGTTGAGCTCCAGTAAACCTGTTATAGCTGTAACAGCTGTTAGGACCGGGGCTGGTAAGAGTAGTGTTTCTAGGAGGGTAGCCAGGATACTATTGGGGAAGGGGCTTAGAGTAGCCCCCATAAGACATCCTATGGCTTATAGGGATCTTAGAGGTGGTGTTGTAGAGGTTTTCGAGGCCATCAGCGACCTTGATTCAAGGAGGGTTACCTTAGAGGAGAGGGAGGAGTACGAGCACTATGTGAGGATGGGGTTGAAGGTCTACGCTGGGGTTGACTACAGTGAGGTTTTAAGGCTGGCTGAGAGAGAGGCCGATGTGATACTATGGGATGGAGGTAATAACGATTGGCCTTTCGTCAAACCAGATTACATGATAACAGTGGCTGATGCTATGAGGCCGGGCCAGGAGGTTTCAAGCTTCCCCGGAGAGGTTAACGTTAGGCTGGCGGATCTGGTTATAATAAATAAGAGTGATCAGGCTGGTAGAGAGGCTGTTGAGAGGATTAAAAGGAATGTTAAATCCGTTAACCCGAAAGCCTCGATATCGGTGGCTGTGAGCAACGTCTACATTAGGGAGCCTGAGCTGGTGAAGGGTAAGAGGGTTGTGGTTGTAGAGGATTCACCAACAGTAACCCATGGGGAGGCCCCCTACGGTGCAGGCTACGTAGCCTCCATCAGGTATGGAGCTAGGGAGGTGGTGGATCCGAGGCCCTACGCTGTAGGTATCATAGCTGAGCTCTACAAACAATACCCCCACATGGGCAGGGTTGTACCTAGCACAGGGTATAGTGAGGTGCAACTTAGAGATCTAGAGGAGACTCTTAGAAGGGTGCCAGCCGACGTCGTAATATCGGGGAGCCCTGTAGACCTAGGGAGGCTTATAGACCCGGGTAAGCCTATAGTGAGGGCCTACTTTGAAGTCGAGGTCGTCGAAGGGCCCACCGTAGAGGAGGCTGTTGAAGAGTTCCTAGAGAGGGTTAGGGGTAGGGCTCGCACCTAATGGTGTAAGGTTATGCTAACGGTAATCGCCCTAGGTGGTAACGCTATAACACCACGTGGTAGTAGCGGTTCTCCCAGAGAGCAGTGGGATAGTGTTAGGGTTGCCGCTAGAGCTCTAGCGGATATAGTTGAGGAGGGCTCCAAGCTAGTGGTAACCCATGGTAACGGGCCTCAGGTAGGCTACCTAATGGAGGCTTTCGACAGCCTACCCAGCATTATGCCGAGGCAGACGTTAGACCTAGCTGTCGCCATGACCCAGGGTTGGCTCGGCTTCCTAATAGCCCATGCTATTGAGGAGGAGCTGGCTAGAAGGGGTTTAAGGAAACGCGCTGTAGTCATCCCCACCAGGGTTCTCGTATCACTGGAAGACCCTGAGTTCTCAAACCCATCAAAGTATATTGGGAGGTATTATGGTGAGGAGGAGGCTAGGAGGGTCTCAAGAGAGCTTGGATGGGTTATGAGGAGGGATCCTAGAGGTGGGTTTAGGAGGGTTGTCCCAAGCCCGAGGCCTTTAAAGATTCTGGAAGTTGATGTGATAAGAGCTCTCGTAGATCAAGGGTATGTAGTTGTAGCAGCAGGAGGAGGCGGGATCCCAGTAGCTATGGTTAACGGAAGCTTGAAGCCCGTGGAGGCTGTTGTAGATAAAGATCTAGCATCAAGCGTCCTAGCAGTAGACCTTGAAGCAAGCTCTCTAATAGTTTTAACGGACGTGCCGGGGATAGCCATAGGATACGGGAGGCCTGAAGAGATCTGGTTGAGAAAGGTTAAGGTGGAGGACTTAAAAAGATACTATGAGAAGGGGGAGTTCCCACCTGGATCGATGGGGCCGAAGGTTTTAGCTGTGATAAACTTCGTCGAGAAGACGGGGAGGACGGCTCACATAGGCCTACTAGAGGAGGCTCTAGATGTAGTTAGAGGCCTAAAGGGGACTGTGATTGAACCCTAACCATTGGCTACCCTAGAGAACCTCTAATCCTAGAGCAAACCTCGGCTTTCGAGCTAAGACACCACCTATTTAAACCCCTCATATAGCCCTTAAATAAATGTCATGTCCATCTTGGTAGCTCTAAGATTTAACTAGAACCTCTAGAACTCTCCTAGGCCCTACGTCAACCTCCCCCTCTAACACAATAGCTCTCAACACGTGGTAGTATGCTGGTATCTGGAATGCCGTATACCTGGAGACCCACGGCTCCTTTGGTAGCTCTGATAGGAAGTCTGTAGCATAATACTCTATGACCGCGTTCTCGCCTAGCATGGCATCGTAGATTTTAAGCATACCCAGCCCCTCAGCACCCCTCTCAGCTACACCCCTCAACTCCTCCATGACATCATGTTCTGTGAGACCTCTCGATCTCATGGTTACCTCAACAGCTCTTCTAATAACACTTACGAGGTTCTCCAGCCACACGGTTAATCCATTATTAGATGCTTCTAGGAGCTCCCTAACATTACCTCCGAAGAGGCTCCAAGCTAGCTCCTCCAGGCTTAAGCCTAGACTCTTAGCCCAGAATTCGAGCTCCTCCAGCACACCCATGTTCGAGAGCTCCTCTACGATCTCCTCGAAAGAGCTCCTAGGCAGGTTCCACATGAGGAGCTTCCTGTACTTAATGGTGCTCCTGCTAATCTTACTTGCAACAGTTGAATCACTAGTTGTAATGTAGAGTTTCACCGTTGAACCTAGCCTCTCTCGCAATTTAATGTATAGAGCTCCTAGGGGATCCGCCATCTTCTCTGCTAAAGCGTGTAACTCGCCCTCTGTAACACCGCGGTACTCATCGACAACCACTATGTAATCCCTTCTAGCCTCAGCAACCTCCCCCAGCTTCTGGATGACACGCCAGGCTAGGAGAGCTCTAGCGTAGTCTAGATTTCTGGGTTCAATGCTAACACCGAAACCTAGGGTTAAAGAAGTAACGTTTGGAAGGCCTAGAGTGAGGCCAGCTTGAACCCCATAGCCTAGGTTTCCTGCACCGAGGACCTCTCTAACAGGTCTCTCGAAGCCGCGGGTGTAGGCTATATCTACAACGTCACCCCTACCCTCAAGAGCTAGTAGAACCTCCAAGCTAGAACCCCCATCGTAAACCCTACCAGCCCCGTAGAGGAGCGCTCTGAAAAGCTCGCTCTTACCACAACCCCTAGGCCCGTAGACTATAGCTAGAGGATTCCCGGCAAACGGAAACCTAGCTATCACCGAGAGCTCCTCAACCCTATCTCTAAACCTAAACTTAAGCTCACGACCTCTCAGAGGGGTAGCGGGGGTGTAGCTTGCAACCTCACCTAGAACCATGTCCAGCATCTTAGTCAACCTACCGTCGGCCAACAAGGCTCTCTCCATAGTAGTCGTGGAAGCTGAAGGTTAAATGATCGGAAACCTCTAAGCCCCCCATAGCCTCTATAATGCTCCAGAACTCTCCCTCACCACAATAAACTCTAAATCGAATTAAACAGCAGATCTCCACATATGTTAAGTCATCTAATTTACATCTTCTCAAGGATAGAGAGTCAGCTGGTTAAAGGAATTACAATGTAACCTTAATAGGCTTAGGGAGACGCTAAGAAGGTGTAGAGGAGGCGGATGGTATGTCTCAAAAGGATAAGATAATGTTCCCCATCATATACACCCTACACTACAAGCCTTCATCCGAGTGCGAGTTCTTCAAAGTCTTGGAGAGGGAGGGCTACTATATCGGGTGGTGCGAGGTCTTGGAGAGGCCTGTTGTGAAGAGCTCTATCTACAAGTGTGAAAGGTACTGGCAGACGTGCCCGTTCAGGAGGAGCGCTCAGGCTCTTCCAAGCTAGCAGCCATAGATCTAAGCTTCCAAGCCCCTCCACTTGCAATTCCCAATATGATGGTATTAGGGTTGGGTTACTCTAGAGGCGTGGGAGGGGTCTTCCTCTCTAGGTTTGGATTTATATGTGTGATTGTGATCCCTCCGTTGCACTCCTTCTATGCTTCTTCATCTTATTTAGTGCTTCTATGAAATCCTCCTGTGCTATAGCCTTAGAGTTTCTCCTTATAGCTGAGTAGGCTGCTTCCACCACTAGGTGTTTTAGGTGGGCTCCGCTGAACCCCTCTGTTAGCCTTGCTATCTCAACTAGGTCTACGTTATCCGCTAGCCTTGTCCTCCTCGTGTGTATTCTGAGTATCTCCAGCCTAGCCTCCATGCCGGGGAGTGGTAGTTCTATTATTCTATCGAATCTCCCTGGTCTTAGGAGTGCTGGATCTACTATGTCCAGCCTGTTCGTAGCAGCTATGATTTTAACCCCTTCTAGCGGGTTGAAACCGTCTAGTTCTGCTAGCAACTGTAGCATTGTCCTTTGAACCTCCCTCTCACCACTAGTCCCTATATCAACTCTCCTAGCTGCTATAGCGTCGATCTCGTCTATGAAGACTATGGATGGAGCCTTATCCCTAGCTAGTCTGAAAACCTCTCTAACAAGCCTAGCCCCCTCTCCTATGTACTTATTGACAAGCTCGCTTGCAACAAGGCTTATGAAAGTTACCCCAGCCTCTCCAGCTACAGCCCTGGCTAGTAACGTCTTACCCGTACCTGGGGGGCCGTGGAGTAGAACGCCCTTCGGAGGCTCGACGCCCATCTCAACGAACAACCCGGGGTTTTTAAGTGGTAGTATTATGATTTCGTAGAGCTCCCTAATCTGATCCTTGAGCCCCCCCACATCGCTAAGGGTCACCTTAGGCTTCTCCTCCACAATCATAGGTTTAACCATTGGATCGTAGCGTGAGGGGAGCACCTCAACTATTGTAGACCCACGGCTATTCAACGCAACCAGAGCTCCAACCCTAAGCTTAGACCTGTCAACACCATCTGCGACATCCACTATAAGGTTGGGCCCGGAGCTACTCCTAACAAGGACCCTACCGTTATCAAGCAACTCCAGCACAACAGCTTCAATGTAGGGTGGGGATAGGAGCTTAGCAAGCTCACCCCTATAATACTCTAAATCCCTCTCCAAACTAGCCTTAGCCTGAGCCAGCATCCTAACCTTCTCCCTTAAAATCCTAAGTTCAACAACCTCACCAAGATCATCATTCCTAGTTGAAGCCAAAAACTCCACCAGCTATAGTAAGCCTGCCAACAATATAAAGCTGGGAGGCCAGCTAATACCAGAGTGTTAAAAACCAACCAAAGCCACACAAAACCTTCTTTCCCACATATTATCTCTCAAAACATGGTAGTAGGATAGGACTGGAGCTCTGTGAAACTTAAAACCTAACTGTTAGAAGATGGGAGTCTATAGTTTAATCTTATATACCCTCCGCGTAACTCTTGAACTACGGGGCTCCCCTAGGGTGTTGTGGTTTGCCTGGCTCTAGTTGCGAGGTCTGTGGTAGGTCTTCGAGTGCTCTCCAGAGGGTTTCCATTGAGGGTAGCCTACTACTTGTATGCCCCTCCTGCCTCTCCAGGCTCGGCTCTAGGGCTGTTATAGTGAGGGAGGAGAGGAAGGCTGTGGAACGTAGGGTTGTGAAGGCTAAGGGGGGGCTTGAGGGGTTCGATCTCGCAGCGGATTTCGGGGAGAGGGTTAGGAGGGCTAGGGAGGCTAGGGGTTGGAGTGAGGCTGCTCTAGCTCAAAGGCTTAGGGTTGGAGTTGATGTTATTAGGAGGATTGAGTCTGGTAAGTTTAAACCTCCATTACAACTGGCTAGGAGTATTGAGAGGGTTCTTAAGGTTAAGCTTCTCGTTCCAACCGAGGAGGAGGGGTTGGAGGCTACCGGGAGGCCTGGGCCTGTGACCTTCGGTGATGTTGTTGTTGTGAGGAGGGGTGAGGAGTAGCCTGGTTGAGAGAGCTTATCTGATAATACCTAGGGGTTTGGAGGATCACCTGGAGGAGGCTAAGGTTTTAGCTAGGGTCGCAGGATACGAGGTTGTAAGGGTTTGGAGGAGTAGGTATACGTGGAGGCTCGGTAGGGGGCTTATAGAGGAGGTTGCTAGGAGCTCCAGCGTTGATAGACCTTCAACGATAATATTCTACGGGGATCTCAAGCCTTCAACTGCATTCCAGCTAGCCAGGGAGTCCAGGGTTAGGGTTATAGATAGGGTTACATTGATACTAGAGATATTCGTTAAACACGCTGGTAGCCGTGAGGCGCTGCTACAGATAGAGATGGCTAGGATTAAACACGAGCTACCAATGGTTAGAGAGTGGATTAGGAGGAGTAAGCTTGGAGAGCTCCCAGGATTCCTAGGACCCGGGGGTTACGCTATAGACAGTTACTACAGGCAGCTGACAAGCAGGCTATCAAGGATCCGGGTTGAGCTGGAGGAGCTGAGGAGGACTAGGAGGGTTAGGCTTGAGAGTAGGAGGAGATATGGGATGGCCCACGTGGCTATAGTGGGCTACGCCTCAGCAGGTAAAACCTCCCTCTTCAACGCGCTAACAGGTGAGAATAAGGCTGTTGGGGAAGAGTATTTCACGACACTTCAGCCGAAGCACACTGCTATAACGGTTAACGGTGCACGCGTGGTCTTCATAGACACTGTGGGCTTCATAAGGGATGTGCCGCCTGAGATAGTTGAGGCCTTCTACGCTGTGCTTGAGGAGATAAGGCGTTCAGACGCCATAATATTCGTTGTAGACGTGTCTGAAGATGAGAGGGTGTTGAAGGAGAAGGTGGAGGCGGGGTTCAAGATACTATCGAGGATAGAGGCTCTAGGGATACCGGTGGTGGTAGCAGCTAACAAGATAGATGCTGTGGATGGGGCGAACCTAGAGTCTAGGTTGAGGCTAGTCGAGACACTCACATCCCGATTCATGGGGCAACCTAGGATAGTGCCTATCTCAGCAACTAGAAGAGTGGGCTTAGAGGAGCTCTTAGCAGCGGTAGTGGAGGTAATCGGGAGGGTGGATGGTAGGAGGGCGTGTCGTAGCGGTTGACGTAGCGGTGGCCTCCAGTGCTCCTGAACCCCTATGGTAGGGTTTATGTTCTGAGATTGGGCCATAGGCTTGGTAGGGATAAAAGGGTTACCACGCACGTTGGCCTTGTTGCTAGAGCTTTTGGAGCTAACGGGTTTATACTTGAAGGTTGCGATGAGAGCGTGCTAGGATCTCTTAGGAAGGTTCTAAGTGTTTGGGGCGGTGATATGGTTGTCGAGTGCTGTAGTAGTGGGATGGAGGTTGTCAGGAGCTGGAGGGACGCCGGTGGGGAGGTTATACATTTGACGATGTACGGTCTCCCCCTAGACGATGTCATAGACGCTATCAGAGCATCACCTAAGCCTAAGCTTGTTATCGTTGGAGCTAGGAGGGTTGAATGGTTTTACTATGAAAACTCAGACTACAACGTGGCCGTTGGGAACCAGCCTCACAGCGAGGTCTCAGCTCTAGCTCTCTTCCTGGATAGGCTATTTAGGGGTCGCTGGGCATACATTAGATTTGGTGGGGCGAAGCTCAGAGTTATACCTTCGAGTAGGGGTAAAGTGGTGGTTAGGGTTGGCGGGCCAAGAGAGGGATCCAATGAGGGATCTAGAGGTTTTCATAAGGGATCTAGCTGAGAGGAACGAGGTGGACCCCCAGAAGGCCCTCCACGTCTTCAAAATACTATCCGACCCCGGGAATGTTGAGGGTTATAGTGATGATGATATAGAGGCTCTAACAGGCTATAAGCAGGCTGAGGTTAGGAGGATACTAAGAATACTCTACGATGCTAGGATGATCCAGTATAGGAAGGGGGTTCACCCGAGCTACGGTATTGCAAGGTACTTCTGGAGGGTGGACTCCAACTCTATAAACTACCTGCTCTTAAAGAGGAAGAAGGAGGTTTTAGATAAGCTTAGACAGAGGCTTGAGTTCGAGAGCTCCAACGAGATATACAGGTGCCCTAGGGATGGGAGTAGGTATGTGTTCAACGAAGCCTACATTAACGAGTTTAGGTGCACTAGGTGTGGGGCCCTCCTAGAGCTAGAGGATAATAGCGGTGTGGTGAGAGCACTTAGGGAGGCTGTGGAGAGGCTTAAGAGGGAGATAGAGGAGGATGAGAGGAGGGTTTACAGTAGTTGACCTATTCTCAGGAGGGGGCGGGTACGCTAGGGGTTTCGAGGAGGCGGGCTTCAAGATCCTGGTAGCCGTGGACAACTACCCCCCGGCTGCTAAAACCTATAAGGCTAACTTCCCCCACGCTATTGTAGTAGCAGAGGATGTGAAGGAGCTCTCATACATGGATTTAAGAGAGGTCTCAGGGGTGGCTAGAGGGGATGTAGATGTTGTCATAGCGAGCCCCCCATGCGAGCCCTTCACCCCAGCTAACCCCGGTAGGATGAGGAACCCGCTTGATAGACTCTACTCCGACCCGGTGGGAGCGTTATTCCTACATGCTATAAGACTGGTGGGTGAGCTGAAACCCAAGGTTTTCATTATAGAGAATGTACCCGGGGTTCTTGAAGGCCCTTTAAGAGGTGCTCTAAGGGAGGAGGTTAGAAGGGCTGGGTTTGATAACGTATACTTTAACGTGTTAAGAGCTGAGGACTACGGATCCCCTAGCGTTAGGGTTAGGGTTTTCATATCCAACATAGAGTTGAAGCCTGAGAGGAGACCGGGCCCGAAGGTGGGCGAGGTACTGGAAGGTCTACCACCACCAGGCTCCCCTACACCCCCAAACCACGAATACCCCCAGGAGATTCCGAGGAGGCATAGGGGGAGGGCGGCTAAGCTAGGGTGGGGGGAGGCCCTCATATACTTCCCGGGGGCTGGTGGGAGCAGGCACCCTAACTATGTGAGGTTAAACCCTAATAGGAGAGCCCCCACGGTTATGGGGTCCTCTAGGTTCATACACCCCTACGAGCCTAGACTTCTAACTGTGAGGGAGCAGGCTAGGCTAATGGGGTTCCCCGATTACCACGTATTCCTAGGTAGTAGGGATGCACAGTACGATATGGTTGGAGAGGCTGTCCCACCACCTCTAGCTAGGGCTATAGCAGAGTATGTAGCTAGGGTTTTGAAGGGGCTTCAGTAGCTTTAAGATGGTTGGAGGGCTTTATTGGATTGGTGAAGGCTGTGAGCCCTTTAATACCGGTCGTCCACAATGTTAGTAGTGTTCAGAGGCTCGTGGATGTCGCGAGGCTCGTCTACGGTTTCGACATAGGGTTACTTGTAGCTAGTAAGGTTTACGGTGCTGCGGCTCAATCCGGGATCCCCGAGGTTATGAGGTTGGCTTTTAAGAGTAATAAGAGCTTCCTAGTCCTACCGGATATAGGCGATGTCCTGGAGCTTCTCAAACCCGATGTTACCCTCATAGTAACCTTTGATTACGCTGGAGAGCTCATAGACCCCTTCAACCCCCCAGTTTACAATGGTAGGGTTCTAGTTGTGTTCAACGGGGGGGAGCCTGATTTCTCAGCGGATGAAGTTAGGTTTGGTAAGCCTATCTACATAAAGGGGGTTCCAAGGAGGATTGGGGTTGTAGCTGAGGCTTCCATAATACTTTATTCCCTCCTAAGTAGGATTAGGTAGATGGGTCGAAGGGGTTGAGGTCTAGGAGAGGTTACGGGGAGTCTGTGAGGGATATTCTTGTTAAGCTTAGATACTACACTAGCATAGCCATGGACCTCTCCCTCTACTCCCTAGCATTCAATGATAGGGAGGCTGCTGTGGAGGTGTTGAGGATTGAGAGGGATGTTGACGAGCTGTATAGGAGGCTTATAGCTAAGACTTTGATAGCCTTAAGGGGGTCCTCTGACGCCCCCATAGCCATGGGGTTGATGGCCGCGTCCTCAGCCTTAGATACCATAACCGACGCCTCAGCCGATATAGCGATGCTGGCTATCAAAGGGTACCCTGCGCACCCCTACATTAAGGCTATAGCGTGCCAGGGGGAGGCTGTAAGCTTTATAAGGAGTAGTAGGAGTGTATCTAAGCTCCCAGCTAGGGTTGATATCCTGGTTGTCAGGAGAGGTGATAGGTACGAGTTCGCCCCCCTATCAGAGAACCTGCTTGAGGGGGATTTGGTTGTTGTAAGAGGGCCTGTTGATGAGATTATACAGTTAGCTGAAGCTCTGGGATCCCCGACTACTATAACACGTTGTAGTGTTGAGATAGAGGTGCAGGCTATGGGTGGTGATAGCCTCGCCTCAACACTCCTAGCGTTCAAGAACACATCGAGAGTTGCAGTGGATCTAGCCTTCTACTCCCTCTTAAACAACGATATTGAGATTGCCGAGGCTGTGGTTGAGATGGAGGAGTATAGTGATAGGCTCTACCACGAGCTCCTAGAGCTTATCATGGGCTCCAGCTACCCTGGTAGGGCTAGGGAGAACGTATCACTACTAATACTCTCCAAGAGCCTTGAGGAGCTCTCAGACGCGGCCCTAAGGCTCGCCAACGTCGTTAGGTATGGGCAGCTAACGCAGGTGATATCCAGTGCTGTGGGGGGAGGGGAGGAGGCTTATGTGAGGGTTAGAGTTGAAGGTGCCGGGGTTGTGGAGCTAGGATCCCTAGATCTAGAGGATAGAGGTTTCATACCACTAGCCCTCTACAAGCCAAGGCTTAGGGATTGGATAGCACCTGTAGCCCCCGCAGCCGCTCTGGAGTCGGGGGATGAGTTGATACTAAAGTACTATAAGGGGGGCGTCGGGGTTGAGGAGCGTATGTTGAAGGAGCTCAGATCCCTAGGTTTAAAACCCGTTAGGGTTGAACCCCTTGAGCATACCTCCTGAGCTCTGCACAAGGTGTAAGGGTTATAAGAGGCTTTGCGGCCTACCGAGATGCCCTATACTAGAGGCTTTCAGAGCCCAGGTAGGCGTCTACCTCAAGCTGAGGGGTCTCAGCGCCTCAGGCTCCACACCCCCCTCTACGCTTGTAGGCGAGCACGGCTACCCTAGGGTTAACGTCTACTACATGATGCCTGTTGAGGTTTACGGTGAGAGTGCTAGGATATACGAGGACCCCGTAACATGGGCTGGTAGGAGGTTGGGTGTTAGCGATATAATCAGGTTTAGGAGTGAGCTACTCTCAGCTAGGCTAGAGGTGCCTGTCCACGAGCCTGAAAGGCTTTACGAGAGCGAGGTGGGGTTGGCTAGCGTCTCGGAGAAGCCTGTGGACTCGGAGGCTGAGCTTGAGAGAGCTCCAATCCCAAACCTTAGATTTGATGGTATAACGAAACCCCTGGGCCCTAGAGCTCCTGCTAGGAGGATTAGGGTTTCAGGTAACCCTAAGCTCAACCCCTTCGTGGAGAAGGTTATCCACGACGATCTCAAAGCGCTCCACTCGGTGGAGGAGCTCTACAGGGCGGGTGTTGACGTATACACTATACAAAGGCTACTAAGCCTCGGCTTCCTAGGGAGGAGGCTTAGGAGGAGGCTTGTCCCGACGAGGTGGTCTATAACAGCTGTAGATGATATAATCTCCAGGGCTCTCAGAAGGGAGCTCCGGGGTAAACCTGAGGTCCAGGACGCTAGGGTTTACTACAACGAATACCTCGGGAACAGGTTCCTTATAGTAGTGAAACCAGGCCCCGGGGGGTTCGAGTGGATAGAGGTGTGGCAGCCTAGAAGCATATGGGTTAAGGAGGCGGCTGAACCAATAGTGTGGAGGGTTGAGGAGAACGCTTTAGGAGAGGCTACAGCTGTAGACGGGGGGTTCTCGGCTGCCAGGCTAGCTGTCCTAGAGGCTTTAGCGAGAGAGGGGAGGAGGGCGGATGTCGTTATAGTGAGGGAGATCACACCTGAGTACTACGCTCCACTAGGTAACTGGCATATAAGGGAGACGGTGAGGAGGGCGATGGGGTTAAAGCCTCTAGCCGTTAACCCCACGCTGGGAGAGCTTAAAAGCGTTCTCGGGGAGAGGATAGGGTACAGCCCGGAGAATATACTATCTAAAGCCAAACTCCTAGCTGAGAAGCGTAAGCTTACAGATTACATTTAAAACCCAGGGATAGCCGGGTATTATCGTGCTATAACTCTTAGAACTCGTTCAAACCCAACACTCCTAAGGGGTTCGGGGCTGGCTGATAAGTTTGAGGAGCTCCTAGAAAGCCTTAGGGAGAGGCTGGCCACGAGAGGGGGGCCGAGGAGTAGGGTTGTCGAGGCCATACTAGTGCTCCTACTATCAAGGCCTATGAGGTCTAGCGAGCTAGCAGGCATACTAGGCTTCAGCTCAAGGTATGTTTCAAGCTACCTCTCATACTGGAAGGTGAGAGGTGTTGTTGACTACGACTCTGGGTACTGGTATCTAACCCCTAAAGGTGAGGCTATAGCTAGAGAGGTTTACGAGAGGGAGACTAAGAGGGGGTCTGATGAGTACACTATACTGGCACAGAAGATTCTAGGTAGTAGTATTAGCCAGGCAGTGAAAGGCAAAAGTGGGGCTCAGAGCCGGGGCGAAGGTGGCGAACCCTTGCCGTTTATTGCCGAGTTCAAAGATAAAACAGGCAGTAAACTACAAGAAAGGGTCTCAGCAGGCGTGTGTCTAGTGAACAAGCTTAAGGGGCTCATTGGAGAGGAGGAGCTGGAGATCCTAATGACCCTCATAACACACTACACCAGGTGGGGAACATCGTACATGTACCTAGACCAGCTACAGGAGAGGCTTAACGCTGACTACACATGGTTAATGAAGGTGCTGAGGGAGCTCCAGAGCAAAGGCCTAATATACATATACACAGACCCAAGACTAGGAGTTAGAGTGGGCTTCTCGAAGAACATAAAATACCAGCTTGAAACATGTACTAATACTTCTACAACAAGAGGGTAGTATTGCCCTAAGGGTTCTTTTAATGGTTTAAGTTCAGAATGCTCTAGAATAACGGTTTGTATAATTAGATCCTGTAATACCCCCGCAACCCAGGCAATAGAGTTAGAGGGTTGCGTAGTAGTATGTATAGTAGCGTTAACCGGGGAGTTAACACTTTAACAACCACAGCCGCCCCGGCAACCACTCAGCTATCACGTAGTGGGGGTAGACTTAGTTTATAAACTCGCTTTTAACGGTAACTAAGGTAACTAACTTAACCGTCCTCTAAGCTGTTAAACACGGGGGTTTCCCGGGTTTGAGGTCTATTTTCGAGGTGTCTAGGACCCTTTTAAGCCTGTGCACCCCGGTTAGAGGTGGGAGTCCCGGGTTTACTCCATATCATGTGTTTGAAGCTCTTAGGATGTTGTCGAGGGAGCCTGTTGGAAGGGTTGGTTTGGCTTTAAGACTGGGTATTGGGGAGAGCTCTGCTAGAACTCTAATCGAGAGGCTTGAAGCCCACAGTTTTATTAGGAGATCCAGGTCTGGGGTTATGGTGGTGGGTAAGGGGTTGGAGCTCCTAGAATCCATCTCTAGGGCTATCACAGTTTTCGATGTGGACTTGGAGGAGCTAAACTGGGGGGTTTCAAAGTTGATTGTAGTATGGGGTTTCAAGCCTCCAAGGGATCTAGTTGGGGTTTTCAAGATTAGGGATTACATTGTAGCTGAGGGGTGTAGGGAGGCTATTATAGGTGGTTTTAGCAACGGAACCCTATCATACCCGGGGATGCCGGAGGAGGTGTGGAGGATAGTATCAGCAAAGATACCCGGGGATGCTTTAAGAGGGGAGGCCTTACATGTAATAGTTCCACAAGCTAAGCTTGGAGAGGCTTTCAACGGGATTATAAGGATGCTTTCTGAGACAAAGTATAGCTAGGAGCTAGGGGGCCTTTAAACTTGGGGAGGTTTAAAGGGCTCTCCTCTAGCTACAACTCTGGAGTGTCTGGTTTGAGTGTGGATATTGTTAAGAAACGCCTAGTTGAAGTTATTAGGAGGAGTGTTAGTTTAGACTCTGTTGTTGAGTGGTTGTGGGAGGATTACGGTGTTAGGGTTAGGGATTGGGATAGAGCTGTTAGGGTTATGCTCGGAGATAGGGTTACCTTAGGTGATTTAATTGCGTTCCTCGACGAGAACGGTGTTGAGGTCGATCTAGGCGAGCTTGAGGGCGTCTAGGATTTAAGCTGGCCTAGCATTCTATGTTTTGGTGGGCGGCTTGCCCGGGTTTAAGGGTAGGGATTTGATCGAACTCGTAGACTACGCGCCTGAGGAGGTTTTATTTTTCATCGAGACAGGGCTTGATTTTAAGAGAAGGTTTTATTCTGGTGAGAGGGTTGTAAGAGTCCTAGATGGTAGGGTTATCGCTCTGGTGTTCGAGAAGCCTAGCACTAGGACTAGGGTTAGCTTTGAGGTTGCAGCTCGACAGCTAGGAGCTGAATCGATATACCTAGGCTGGGGGGAGCTCCAGCTAGCCCGGGGGGAGACTTTGGCTGATACAGCTAGAACTCTATCTAGGTACGTTGATGGTGTTGTCGCCAGGGTTAGGGAGCATTGGAAGCTGGTTGAGCTAGCTAAACACGCAACAGTACCTGTCATAAACGGTTTAAGCGATATAAGCCACCCAGTCCAAGCCCTAGGTGATATGATGACTGTTCTGGAGAAGAAGGGGAGGCTCCGGGGGGTTAAGCTTGTCTTCGTGGGCGACGGCTCCGATAACGTTTTAAACAGCCTCCTAGTAGCTGGGGCTAAGCTGGGATTACATATTGTAGTCTCATCGCCTAGACAGCTTAGGCCTAACGAGGAGCTCCTAAAACACTCTTTGCAGGTAGCGGAGGAGACGGGGGCTACCATAGAGTTCATAGAGGACCCTTACGAGGCTGTAAGGGGGGCTGATATAGTGTACACAGACGTATGGGTTAGCATGGGGCAGGAGGCTCTGAGGGAGGAGAGGGTTAGACTACTGAAACCCTACCAGGTTAACCAAAGGCTAATGGAGGCAGCTGGGGGTAAGGCTCTGTTCATGCACTGCCTACCCGCTATGAGAGGAGAGGAGGTTGTAGATGAGGTTATAGATGGGCCTCAAAGCATAGTATGGGATCAGGCTGAGAATAGACTGCACGTACAGAAAGCTGTACTAGCACTACTCATACCATGACGGCGGGCCTAGCACGCATAACACTAGCTAGTAGCCTTGATGCTCGCATATGGCTCTTGAGATCTCGTAAACCCCAGCTATCATGGGCATGGCGTGGAATGATATACTAGGATCCGGGGCGTCCCTTAGGAGGCGTGATGCCACCTCGTATAGAATACATGCTTCACTCCTAGCTTGCACCATGCTACCACCTCTAACACTCGATATAACCCTCCTCTGCTCCATAAGGAGCCTTGCCACCGCCATCCTCCACCTTAAAACCTCCACAAGGCCCTCCTCCCCTCCCTGAATACCTCTAAGCCTAGCTTCAAGCCTTAGAAGCGACCTGTAGTACTCTACAAGGCCTTCAAATAAACCTTCAAGCTCCTCAACATAAAACCTCAAGGCTAGGCCTCCCACGAACCTGTAGGGAAGCCGGGTAGGCTTTAATCTCGTAGACCTTGTGTTACCACGCTTCTTTTAAACAACGTGCAGCAACCTCCTAGATGGTGTGGGGTTTGAGGAGGTTTAGGAGGGCTCTACTCTTCGGTAGATTTCAGCCGTTCCATAGAGGCCACGTTGGCATAGCAAGGTGGGCTTTAGGGGAGGCCGGTTTCGACGAGATAGTTTTCCTCGTAGGCATGGCGTCGGAGAACTACACGCCTAGGAATCCGTTCACAGCAGGTGAGAGGATTGAGATGATAAGACTCTCGCTTAGAGATGAAGGCATACCCCTGGATAAGGCTATAACCGCCACCATACACACCCTTGAGACCAGCGTGGGGAGCGTCCACTACGTACTATCATACGTGCCAAGGGTTGAAGTCATACTAACGAGGAACCCTGTTATATCAAGGATATTCATGGATGCGGGTATAAAGGTAGTACAACCCCCCCTCTTCAATAGAGAGGAGTGGAGAGGGGAGGTTATAAGGGGGAAGATAGCTCAGGGGGATAGCTCGTGGAGAGAGGCGGTGACACCTTCAACAGCAGAGTTCATAGAGGAGATAGGAGGTGTTGAGAGGATTAGATGGGCTCACTCAAGGGATTAACCCCCCAGCTAACCCCTACTCAGGCGCGCTCGCCCCCAGGCCCCCTCACCGTAGTAGCTTAACCCCCGCTAGCCGGGGGCTTCACAGCCCTATAGATCTCGGAAACCTAGGGTCACCGGCTAGTAATCACAAGCTCTGAGGCTTGAACACCATCATGTTCCACGCGGTAGAATTTCAAATCTAGAAGCTCTCATACGATAACGGGGCTAAGGTAACTAAATGATGAAACTATAACCTCTTTGAGGAGAGTCTATCTGGAGTCTGTTGGATGGCTCCACTTGTATCTTAGCACTCCTGCTAGCCCTCCGAACGTCTCCTTAAACCACTCTGCTTCAGGTAGCCCTGATGGTATTATGACTAGCTTGGCTCCCCTGGATTCTGAGAGCTCCCTCCACTTTCCAATATCCTCTCTATCCTGGTGCACTAGGAGTGTTCTAACAACTCCTGCTTCGAGTGCTAGCGCTACCTCTCTATCCCCGTAGACTGTCAACCCTGTCATCTGCGCTAGGTGGCTTTTGAACTCCTCTAGGGTCTCTACAGCCTCTCTGTATATCTGTGCCTGTATGACATCCTTAGCCTTCATTACAGCCTCCTTGAGGCCTTCGTAGCCTTGGTATGCTACGTCTACGAGCTCCTTTGAGAGGAGTTGTTGGAGTCTATAGTCTAGGAATCCTCCTTTAACAAAGTCTATTTTAGCGTATCCAGGCCCGCCTACTATTACTCCTTTCAAAACACCCTTCTCTAGTAGTGGTAGGAAGTGCCTGTTAGCTGTCTCCCCAACCCTCTTGAAGAACTCCTCTACAAGCTGCTCTATTATCCTCTCATACCTCCTCTGGCTCTGACCCCCCTTCTCATGCTTACCGGGGACGTAGCCTTCTAGCTCCTCTAATACCTCAAGCCTCCCGCTCTTGAGAACCCCTATTGTAGCTTGATCCCTCTCAACAATTATTATCCCCACAGCCTCCCTCTCCTCAATCATATCCTCTAGGAACTCTGTTATGAAAGTCTTCTCAGTCCTATAGTAGAATACAGGGACCCTCTCTGGTGGTGAGAAGGTGTAGCATATGAAATCCCCTGTTTCAACGTTCTCCCCGCAGAAGACGACGAGGCCGTTTGAAGGCACCTTCGGTATCATCTGCAACCTCTCTATGGCCGCTGAGAGGGCCCTCTTAACAGCCTGCCTCGTCCTCTTAAGCTTAATGTTATCCGTTATAGAATACTCTTGTCTAAGTAGTTGTAGCACATCACTCATAGGCCTGCCTGGGGGTATGTAGAGGCTTAGTAGTACTGTTGCTGGTGCATTCCACATTTTAAGCTCCCTTAGAACCCTAGCTAGCTCCTCCCTAGATACCTGCAACTTTACCTCAAGCTCCTCCAACCTCTAACCCCCGTTTAGTTACATTAGAAGCCTTTAAATCCCTTCTAGCCACCGCATTTAAGGAACGTGTAGAGAGCATCCTCACCCCTCAATATGATCCCATACCTCCTCAGGGGGTGTGCTTCAAGCTTATCCTCCTCATGCACTATGGCGTACACGGGCTTGGAGAGGGAGTGGGCTACATCTATCTCAACCTCAACCCCCGTATGGGTTGTACTGTAGAGTGTAGGCCTGTAGGCCACTATGAAGTCAGCCTGGTTCACGTAGGCTAGATCCCTGCTCTCCACCTGAGTCTCTATAACACCCTTTAAAACCTCCATGTAACCCTTGCTAGCAGTCGTCCTACCTACATCGTATATCTCGTTGAACCTAGGGTCTGTTAGGTCTACTGGGTATCTGTAGTCGTGTAAGGTGTTCTCAGGGTGAGGCCATCTATCCCTCTTCTCCACAACCTTCTTTAAACTCTCACCTTCACCTATTATAAGCTCGTCTGTTGTCGTAGGGCTATAGACTACTATGCTCCCACATCTACCCTCAAGATCGGCCTTAAACCTCTCTATGTCAACACTATCCCTGAAGCTCCAGAGATCCCCGTTAGCCTCTAGAGCTCTAGCCCTAACCTTCGATATGGGATGTGATATGTATACACCCTTAAATCTACCAACTCCCCCCAGCGGCTCGTCTAGGGCGTAGGCTAGAAGCCTCCTATGCCCTTCCAAGCTGTGCTTAACACCGTAAACCAGGACCCTCACATTGCCGAGGCCTTCTAGTAGAGATGCTGTAGCGTAATCAGAGGCTCTCCAGTAGAGGTAGCCTAGGGGGTCGAGGGGTTGCCCTTCGAAAGCCCCAGGAGTCCTCCCCTCTAGAACCCTCTCCGCTATTCTAGCTAGGGCGTGGTAGTAGTCTTCAATGTACAGTATTACGTAGACCTCGTAGGCTGACGATACTAGATCCCATAGGAGAGGGTTCGGTATTATATGATTCCTCCTATGATACGTTAGGTGGGCCCCTATGATGGCCTTAGTATCCCTAAGGCCTCCGAGCATTGTTGATAGAGCTTTACGAAACCTACCTAGGCTAGACTGCCTTGATATGAGGAGGAGCTCTACAGCCTCGTATATCGGGGCGTGGAACTCCTCCTCAACGTAGTCTTCAAGCTTCGCAACAGGCAACCTAAACTCCCTCCTAGCCAGCTCTAGAATCTTGTTTAGCTCAACGCCCGAGACACCAGACACTATAACCAGTCTCCTAAGCTTCTCGCCCACCTTCCAGCTCTCCCATTAAACTAGTGTGTTTAAAGGAATTTAAATTATGGATACCTGCTTTTAACTGGTGTTTGTTTTGGGTAGGAGGTTTAAATGTGTAGTGTGTGGTAGGCTCTTCCCCGAGGGACAGGGTGTTTTCATAGGTAGGGGAGGTTTAACCCTTACATTCCACAGTAGTAGGTGTGCCTACAAGTTCCTTAAACTCCTCTTCGAGAGAGCTGATGAGAGGTGTGTTTTAGATACTGCTAGAGGCTTGGTATCAGAGTTGGAGAGGGTTGTGGAGCTTAGAGGGGCTAGGGTTCAGAAGAGGGTATAAGTTTAAGGTTTTAACCTTGAAACTTATAGGTATCGCTTGGGGTGCGCGGGGTTTTGAGGGTTAGGGTTAAACTATACTCTATTCTAAGAGATTCAACAGGCTTAGGGGAGGTTGAGGTCGAGATACCCAGGGGTTCCAGGGTCTCAGATCTCCTTGAAACCCTAATGTCTATAGAGGGTTTTAGAAGGGCTTACGAGATGATCGGAGGCTCCCTCCTCTTCGTAGATGAGAGTGGTTCAAGGCTTGAAGGGGATAGCGTTGTTGAGTCTAAGATCGTACACGTAATGCCACCACCAGCGGGAGGCTCTAAGATTGTAGAGGTTGGCGTCCTAACAGAGGGAGACGACTTCGATGTAGGGGCTCTGGAGAACAGGCTTGCCAAGGCCAGGCCGAACGGGGCTATAGCAATCTTCGTAGGCAGGGTTAAGGGGGTTAGTGGTGGTGAGAGGGTTCTAGGCCTATACTACGACCATGCAGAGGAGCTCCTAGAAGCAACCCTAAGGAGGATTGCCGAGGAGGAGGTGGCTAAGTGGGGTTTAGCAGGTGTAGCAGTATACCACTACGTCGGCTGGAGGAACGTGGGGGAGAAGACCATTATAGTAGCGGTTGTAGGAGACTCTAGGAAGGCTGTGTACCCAGCGTTAGAGGAGGTTGTTGAGAGGGTTAAGAGGGAGGCCCCTATATGGAAGGTTGAGTATAGGGAGTCGGGAGCCTACTACATACTAGGTGATAGAATAGTTAAGTCCTTGTTCTCAACGCCCTCGATGCGGCAACCCTCTCAGCCATCCTCCTAGCTTTATCCAAAGCCTCATCAACGCTCTCAGCCGCAACATTGAACACTATGTTCGTCCTCTTATATAAAACCCTAAACCTCCTCCTCCCATGCTGTACGTACTCCTCCACTACCTCAAAATCCCCTCTCACCCAGGCCCCCCACCACTCTATTAACGCCTGGAACATATATTATTTTATCTCCCTTGAAGCATTCAACCTAACAGGTATAGATTTATATTTCGCCTCCCAGACTGTAGACCATCTTCCTCTTAGAGTAGTCAGGTTTTCTAAAAATAACACCCTCCCTAATCATACTAGCTAAAACCCTCCTAAGAACCCTTAGATCGCCACTCCACCTCAACTCGGCTATGAGCTCCTCGAAGCTAAGGCTACCACGCCTGGATAAAGCATCGAGGATCCTAGATCTTAAATCATCCTCGCTCACACTAAACCCCTCTAGGGTGTAGGAGCTGTTACAATTCTTATGTTCTGAGCTCCTCGAAGCTAAGGCTACCACGCCTGGATAAAGCATCGAGGATCCTAGATCTTAAATCATCCTCGCTCACACTAAACCCCTCTAGGGTGTAGGAGCTGTTACAATTCTTATGTTCTTTGATTTCCGCTTCATCCACATTACTAGCGGAAATCTCTGAAATCCTCATTAGGATCTGCTTGAGGTCTCTTAGAGACCGAACTTTGATTTTGGAGTTGGATAGCTCTATTGTAGAGAATCTACGAGGCGGAGCTGTTAGAATTATGGTTCTAAGGAAGAAGGGTAGGAGGATTAGACATGGAATATACCAGATTGGATTGAAGGGTTTGATAGAAACGATAAACTAGGGGTGCCGGTAATGCTAGTAAACCTGGAGCACACATCAACAAAATGCCCGATAAACGAAGAGGGGGTAATAGACTATGTTGATGGTGGGAGAGATGTGCATAGGGATGTTGTAGCAGTATTGAATATAAGAGCTAGAGCCCTAGAAGCCCTCAAAGCCCCATATGAGGGCGATGTCTAGGAGAGCTCTGAGGGATGGTTGCTGGGCCCGCCCGCCACCATTGAGCCCATGGGGACATCATTATCCCTATGGGAGAGGTGGAGGTCCCTCGACGACTGCGGGGATGCCATAACGTGCTTGTGGAAACAAACATCAATGACAATCGAGGGACGAGTGGTCTGCCTAAGAACAACTTATAAGCCTTAGGGGTGAGATCCTAGTACTGGTGTACAGGTTGTCTATAGCAGCGAAGCTCCTAGAAGAGCTTAGGGCCGATGAAAACCTTAGAAGGGAGCTTGCAATGCAACTACTACCAGAGATAGTAGCGAGTAGGGAGGCGAGGATAGCGGTTGCGAGAGCGGTGCTTAGAGAGGTTGCCACAAAAGAGGATTTAAGAGAGTTGGAGTCTAGGTTTAAGGAAGACTTAAAGGCGTTAGAGTCTAGGTTTAAGGAAGACTTGAAGGATTTAGAGTCTAGGTTGAGGGATGAATTAAAGGCGTTGGAGTCTAAATTAAAAGGCGATATAGCTAAGGTTGAGTCGAGGATAGAAGGGTTGAGTCAAGGATAGAGAGGGTGGAGGCAACCCTAGTCGAGGTTCAAGCTAGGCTTTCAAAGCTAGAGGGGGCCTATGCTGAGCTCTCCAAGAGAGTTGATGAGATTAACGCTAGCCTCTCTAAGCGTATAGAGGATGTTAATAGTAACCTCTCCAAGAGAATAGACGATGTCTACAAAAGCTTATCTACCAGGATTGACGACCTAGATAAGAGGATAGACTCCCTGGAGAACTCCCTGGATAAGAGGATAGAAGCCTTGGATAAGAGGATAGATGCTCTAGATAAGAGAATGGATTTCATATCGAAGACAACCCTAGCTTTAACAATAGCCGTGCTGGCAGCACTAATAGTGAACATAGTAGTAGCTATACTATTAAGGTGAGTGCTTCAAGGAGACCTCCTTTACACCGTAAACTTGTTACAGCTGGTGTTGGGTTAGCTACACTCCACCATCTCCCCCTTGCATGTACTTTCCTGGTTCTACGGTGTTGAGGGTTTGGCTTCAAGTGTTAAGGTTAAACTGGGTCTCGATCGTGTTGTTAGCGTTCTAGCTGGTACTGGTAAGAGGTATGTTACCGTTAGGGATCTGAGCTTACTACTAGGTGTTTCCACTAAGACCGCTGGTAGGCTTATGTCTAGGCTTGAGGATGAAGGTTTTGTTAGAAGGTATTCTAACAAAGCTTTCAAGCTCATCGTGACACCTAGGAGGTTTGACTCCGGGGAGCTCTAGCCCCTCGTCTTCAGGAGTTCTCTCAACACATCCCTGTACATTGGTGTTTGCCACGAGTAGTTCCTCCCCACACCTAGCTCTAGGCTCTCCCCAGGCCCCCCTCCTAGGCTCATCATCATGGGGGTTAATAGGTTGCTCTCAACAAGTATGCTCACGAGAGTTACTATTCGTGGATCCCTAACCTCGGATATGCTATTAGGATCCTCTAGGGCCATTTCCAGGAGCTCCTCCAATCCCTCCGCTCTAACCCTGGATACGATGTGCTTCAACCTCTCCCTATAGTGGTGCACCAGGGACTCTAAGCTCCAGCTGTGGATGTTAGCTAGCTCCACTAGCTTACCGGGATTGCCTCCGAGGGTTCTCCATATGATTTCATAGTCTAGGCTCTCTGGTGGGCTTAGCTGGTTGTAGAGCTCCCTGAAGGCCCTCCAGTCCAGGTTCCACAGCATTTTCATGGTAGCATGCCTGTGCCTTAGAACCCTGTTTAAGCTAACACCCTCGGATGTCGTAACTATTACGTTAAAAGCCTCGGGGCTGTAGCTCTCGATAACACTCCACTGGAGGCTGTGAAGCCACTTAACATACCATTCGACCCTGTCAACCCCAAGGGCCTGGACTACATCGTCTACCACCACGACAACATTACCCTTCAGCCTAGCCCTCCCCACAATCCTCTCTAGCACAGATGAGAGCCTTGTGGCGAGAACACCCCCCAAATTAAGCCCTGTAAACCTATCAACAATGGATGCCACGATGCTGGAGAGCTCTTGTAGCGGTTCTGAGAGGAGTAGTGCGTTCTCAACACTCTCCCCCTCAAGAGCGTTAATGTAGACTGCTATTGAGCCTCCTCCAAGGTACTCCTTCAACCTCAAGGTGAACTCCTTTAAAAGCCTGGTTTTCCCGGAGCCCTCGGGGCCGTAGATGTATAGTGGTGTCACCCTACTCCTAGAACACCACTCTCTAAGAGCTTCGAGCTCCCTCTCTCTATCAACGAACCTTGCTGGGAAGAGCATCTCGACCCCTCTAAGGTATCGCCTTCTAGGGGTTTAAAGGTTGGGCTTTACCACCTCTTTAAGCTCTAGGAGCTTCCACCTGTAATGTTTAAAAGCCTCTATCATGCTTTACCAATATGGGGTGTGTTGTTTGAGGGTTGTCTTCTACCTTCTGCTAGGGCTACTTGTGGTCTCGTCAAGCCTAGGCTTCGCTGTAGGTGGTGAGGTTCGCTATTCTAGGGTTTTCCTCTTCGATATCGATGGTGATGGTGTCCTGGAGGTTGTAAGTGATATTGGTTTTGTTAGTGGTGAAGCTCTAATAGGCTTCCCCAGGGTTTTCGAGGTGTATAGGTTCTACTGTGATAGTGGTTTATGGTGCCTCATGCTACTTGATAGTGGTTTTGGCATCGCTAGGGTCTACGTTCCTGGTAGGATTCTAAGCGAGTTCTACGTTGACGGCGGTATTAGTGTTTCAAACCACCCCTACAACATGCTATCCGTAGGCTCTAAGGCCTACTGGGGTGGCTTGTGGTTTAAAGCCTCACTTTACGCTACCGACTTGAAGGCCTTCCTCTACGATGGAGGGGTTACTCTAGCCTACATTGATAGGGTTTCAGACTATGTTGTTGTAGAATCCCCAGGCCGCCTACCCCCCATTAGGGTTACCGCATTCAATGGTAGTATTGCCGGTGTTGGTGTTCTAGGTGAATCCATACTACTACTCCTAAGCTCCCCAACAGGCTCTGCTCTTGTCGAGTGGAGCCCCCGGGGGGTGTTTAGGGTTAAAGTCTACAATGTAACCTTGGATGATGCCATAGCGTTTACCGACGGGGTTTTCATAGCTAATGGCGAGGATGGAGTCTACATTGTAGGCTTTGACCGCATAGCACTACTGCTTGAAGGCTACAGGGCTGTTAAGGTTGGTCTTGGCGGTGAACTCCTAGTGGTGGGCCGCGATAAGGTTATCGTCGCCGAAGCCCACCCCTTAGGCCTAAGGGTGCTTAGGGAGCTCCCCCTGACGGGTGTCGTGGACCTGGATTACGGTGGTGACATGCTAGCGTACACTGATGGTCTTAACATTAACACTATAAGATACAGGCTTGAGAGCCCGGTAGAGCTATCAATACCGCCTAACGCCATAGCCGGTGAGCCCGTCGTTGTATCAATTGCGGGTGACTTCAGGGTAGCCTATGTGAGATTACCAGGTCTAGATGTAGTCAAGCTTACCCCTGAGAGTCCAAGGTATACGTGGAGGCCCCCTGTGCCCGGTGTTTACACGGTGATAGCGCTTGTCGAGACAGGGGGCTCCCAAGTCACCCTATCAAAGACTGTAGCGGTAGCCCCCAGGCCTGTTGTGCTGAGCATAAGAGTTGATAGCCCCGCTGTGAGGCCCTACTCTAGCGTGAACATAGTCTTAGAGCTAAGGGATGGGAGGACGGGTGCGAGCCTGAGGGATGTGCTTGGAGAGTGTAGTGTAACGGTATCCGGTAGAACCTACCCAGCAAGACCGTGGGTTCCGGTAACGGTGCCAGCTATACCAGTAGGCCTTGAGGTCCCGGTAACAGCACGGTGCACACTACCACAGCCCTATAGTGAGGCTGGAGCCTCTACAACGCTGAGGGTGAACGAGGCTTATGTTAGTGTGGAAGCATTATACCTTGGAGCTGGTGTCCTGAGGTTCCATGCATACAACATGTACACAGGTGAGCCTGTGGATGGGGAGCTCAGGGTTACAGTTGGTGGGAACACTACAATTGTAGGAGTTGGAGGGGAGGTCAGGCTACCGAGGCCGGGGCTGTGGGAGGTTAGATGGGAGCTAGTCTCAGGAGGTGTAGTGTTATCCAGTGGGGTGAGCAGTGTAGCCTACTATGAGAGGCTTGAAGTTGCACCCCTGACAACAGCTCTAGCTGTAGCAGATAAGCTTATAACCGTTACCACTACCAAAGTAGAGGTTGAGAGGGTGACGCAGACCATACCAGTTGAGGTGACCAGGGTGGATCCGGTGGTAACACTACTATCTTTCATAGCAGGCCTAGCCCTAGCAGGGGTACCCCTCGTAGTCATACTGATTAGGAGGGTTGGAGGGGGTGAGTGAAGGTGGGCATAGAACACCCAGTACTAGGCCTCATGACCTTCACTCTGATAGCAGCTATGGTTGTATCAGCAATAGTACTCCTAGGCATGGCCAATATGAACTTCCAAGACTATATATTGAAAACACCGGTAACAGAGGGTTACGCGACATGCTTCTCCCAGAGATTTGATGGCTTGACTGCAAGGTACGAGTATATTGTTGACATAGTAGTAGCTAATAGCGGTAGAGTTGACCTGAGGCTGGAGAAGCTATACGTGGCAACAGAGAAGGGCTTAGTAGAGCTAGGAGTGACAAGCCAACACACGGTAACCCCTCCTATCACAGTAGGGGATGCAGTGGTGGACTTCGAAATAATACTACTTGGGTTCACAAGGGATACAGAGCTATGGGCCGGACAGAGGGGTCTGATTAGGATCAATATGGTATCAGATAAACAGCTTTACATGACAGGAGGGCAGTACTCTGTAACAGCATACCTAACAACAATAGGCTTCGAGGCATTCACGGTGAGAGAAGCACGATTCAAGGTAGGGGAGGTAGAGGGGTGCCCTCCAATAACACCCCCCCCACAGTGCCCAAGACATAATACTGGTGTCGAGAGCAGCACTATACTGGGACACCTTTGATACAAATCCTATAGGTAGTAGAATGACGCTTGTACCAGGAGCACCGTGTACCGCTTGGCATCGGGCTAGCGAGTATGGTAGGAGTGGGCTTGTCTACCTAGAAGTACCAGCTGGAAATAGAGAGTGCGCTCTTCTAGTTCAAGGAGTAACTCTGCCCAACACCGGGTCAATATTTGTAGCCTTCACAGCTCTAATAGAAGGGGAGGGAACCAGAGATCAACCAGGCCTCTTCGGAGCGATACTATCGCAGGGTACTAGTTTAACCCACTACTATAGTGGGGGTTTCAATAAGGTAGATTCATCACCATCAAGCGGTAATATCTTCGCTAGAGTCAGAACCCCAACTACCACCGCTACCAGCCCAAGAGCGTATGGGGTTAACTGGAAGACATGGTATAACGGGGTTCTAGCTTTAGACTACATACTCCCTAATGTTCCTAGCACCCTGGCATTCCATGCTGATGGAGTCTACACAGATAGGTCTCTAGCTCCCCATGAGCGGCTTACCCCCAACTATGCGGGTCTTAGCATTTACAAGTTAACCGCTCCAAGGTGGATGAGGGCTTACTTCGACAGCATATTGGTAACTGTAGGTGAGAGGCCTTGGATTGTTAGAGTCGAGAGTCTCCAGCCTGGATGGAGGGTTGTTCTAAAGGATAGCTCTGATAACATCATAGATAGCGGGGTTGCCGGTCTAGGCGGTGTTGTTGAGTTGAACGTTCGGGGTGTCTGGATAATTATGGGTGGTGTTATAGAGTTGTACGATAGCTCGAACAACCTACTGATCTCTAGGAGTTTCCCTGAGATTCTTGGTGGTGATGTTTACAGGGTTACCGGGTGAGACCGAGAAGCTGGAAGGCTACCAGTCCTAGTATCCCGGTTATCGATAGCACTAGGTATGTTAGGGTTACTCTTGCCGATGTCGCTATTGTCCCTGTTTTCGCCTTCTCTACTAGGGCTCCTGTTACAACCCCTGCTACCATCATTGATGTTAGTACCGCGTATATCATTAGCGGGTCCTGTGCTATGATGAACTGTTGTAGTATCCCTGGTACCGCTGCCCCTGTTGGTGTTTTTATCTCCGCTGCTATCCCCGATAACACTCTTATCATTACGGCTGAGAAGAGTGATACAGCTGCTATGACCGCTGCTAGTGTTAGCTCAACACCCCTCATTGTTGACTGGTGTCTCCTCAAAGTCTCCTTTAGGTGTTCGTACACCGTTGCTATCTCTGAGAACACCTGTAGTGGAGCTCCTATCCTAAGAGCGTAGATAAGGGTCTCCATCATTGAGGCGTATAGCATGTTTGGAGCTTCTCTTACAATCCTAACCCTAACCCTGTCGTCGATGACAGCTCTCTCAACATCGTCTATGAGCTTTCTAACCCTCCTATCGCCACCAGCAACCCTTCTCATGAGGCTTACCAGGTTCTCCCCTGTTACCGCTGCTAGCTCTGTTGAGTCAGTTATAACCCTTAGGAGCCTCTCGTAAGCTGAAACCCTAGCCATGTAAGCTTGTGCTAGTGCAACTGCTGGTGCTAGGCTTGCTAGCACTATGGAGTACGCTATCAAGGGGTTGAAGGGTTTACCTGTGTATATCAGGTATAGGCTGGCTGCTATCAAGCCTAGTATTACCAGGGCTGATAGTGTGTAGAAGGTTTTAAGAGCTCCGGGCGGGTTTAGCATGAAGCCTGTTGGGTACATGGATTGTATGAGTGTATATGTTACTAGGAATACTGGGGCTGCTGTTGCTATAGACACTAGTACAATGGATGATGGTGGTATCCTGAGGGCGGGCCCTAGGGTTACAGCTAGGACTGGTATGAGGAATAGTGTTATGAGGACTATGCCGAGGGCTATGTACATGTAGCCTGTAAGCCTCTCAAGCCTACTCCTTAGTAGCTCGAAGTACTGTGTTGAAACCCTCTCAACAACACCTGCTGGGGATCCAGCGTAGGAGCCTGCAAGGGCTATCCTCTTAATAACATCTCTAACCTCAAGCGAGGGGTGGTCCTCGGCCATGAAGCCTATAGCTGTTAGTAGTGATACACCACGCTCCCGGGCAATAGACTCCCTATGCTTAACCTCCTCAGCCCACCACCTCAAAGCCTGGGACGACTCGACTAGCTTAAACATATCGTAGAGTGTGAGGTGGGTCTTGGAGAACACGCGGAGGATAGCTAGGAGGAATGGGAGCTCTACAAGGGCTCCTGTGGCTCTCAGAGATGATATGAGCTTGGGGGAGAGGAGTGCTACAATGGATAGTGTGAGGAGCCCCGCTATAAGTGTTATGAGTGATAGAGCTAGGAGGAGTCTAACCAGAGCCGTGTGAACCCCTGGGGTGAATAGTATTATGTATAGGAGTACTAGGAGGGAGAAGGATAGCATTACAGTTGATATGAAGCCTAGGGTTACAACCCTAGAGTAGATGGGGGGCATGGTGTAGCCAGCTCTACGAAACTCCCTTGACATGAACTCGTGCATCCAACCCTCTAGTATGCCTGAGAAGGTTGCTATCACACTACCGACGACAACGAGGGCTGCTATGAGTATAAGGGGCATTACAGGGCTAACATCTCTCGGTATTATGAAGCCTGAGAGGAGGGAGAAGGCGAGTGTGAATAGCACCACTACTATAGTGTAGATGCGCACCTGAGACCGCCCCCTCTAGAGTCTTGCCTTGAAGCCTCTCTCCTCAAGCTTTGAGTATAGTGTTTGTGGTACTATGCTGTAGGGTATGCTACTTGTATCACCGTACCTTTTTAGAAGCTCGACCATAGACTCTCCTAGCACTTCAACCATGGCTCCCAGCTCCTCCCTTAAATCCTCTACTCTTAAACCGTAGCCTTTAGCAATTCTAGCTATGAAGTTTAGATTGAATGGGTCGAAGACCCTGTCGATCTCGTTCTTCGCAGGGTTGTATGTGTATACTAGCTGGACCTTACCGTCATCGTGTGCGTAAAGCTTTGTAATCCTTCTAAGCCCTACTCCAGCCTCTGTTGGTAGTGGCTCCATTTTAATGAAAACGTTTAGATACTTAAGGGCTTGCTCTGGAACCTCTATTGGTGGGCTTCTAAGCCTTAATAGTGCAGCTTCAACGGTTGAAGCGTGGAATGATGTTAGACCTCCGTGTCCCAATAGTATCGCCTGGGCCCAGTCTCTCGCCTCCTCCCCTCTAACCTCACCTACTATTATGTAGTCTACGCTCATCCTAACAGCTATTTTTAGTAGTGAGAACACTGATATCCTATCCTGCGGGTTGTCTACATCCTCCCTTGTTATAGTTCTAATCCAGTACTTTGATGGTGCTGCTAGCTCAGGTGCATCCTCTATTGTGAATACCCTTGAGTCAGGTGGTATCATTGATAGTATTGAGTTTATAGTTGTTGTCTTCCCTGTGAATAGCTCGCCTAGAACCATTATTGGCACCCTGTACTTAACCATAAGCCATAGGAATGCAGCCTCCTCAAGGCTGAATGTCCCGAGATCTACTAGCTTGAATACAGACCATGGGTTTAAAGGCTGCCTCCTAATG